>WLWI01003678.1_pt1 | contig 13137 bp, 9 predicted proteins | sample 6701501 | NCBI WGS metagenome assembly WLWI01 (sample SAMN12718690, study PRJNA515312) | sponge metagenome | isolation source: marine sponge | host: Mycale hentscheli | place: New Zealand: South Island, Marlborough, Capsize Point | collected 2014-11-01
CCCCACACACACACCCCAGAAAATAATGCCATTTATATTTCTAAACTGCAAGGTTGCATGTTTGTGTGAGTAATTGTATCATGTTGCTGGCCAATATTTTGATTGGTCATTCTTAGAAGGTTGCATTGGGTGTGGCACATGTGTTATTGCAAGAGAGAGTTGATTGAAGTCATCATATCATTGGGAAGGACAGAACATTCCTCATAATTGTCATTTGGGAAATCTAAATGGGTAGCTATTCAGATAGCATTCAAGACTGGTGGTAGTGGAATAACACCTTCTTGTTCAGTCAGGGGCAAATACCCAGCAGCAGGAAAGTTGTGGCAAAATCTTTGGAGAAGAAAGGGAGTTTATATTCTAGAGTAGGTCACACAGATATCCCACTAAAAGCTTTTGTATCTTTAGAACAAATGTATTAAATATTATAAGCATATACTGCTACATGGAAATTATTTGAGATAATTGGATAAAAATTAAATTAAAACAAGCTTACTCTAACTTTATACTTTGAGGTGAATTGTTTGTCAATTAATTTATTTTTAAGTGAACGAATTCGTACAGATAAGAACTTTCAACTTGTCCACTTCTAGTCTAAAAGTCTATAGTCTGGTGGTTAAAAGGTTTGACCCAGAATAAAATGGTATTGAAGTATATTAAGAACTGTATTTTTTACTGCACAGCATACTCAAAATTCACAAAAATCTACTTTGAAGAAAAATATTATACTTTGTTTGAATGAATATTTCCAGCAGTACTAGTAATATAGCTAATAGAAGCTTACAATGTCAGATAGATGTATCTCATGTGCATAATATAGATCTTGATTGGATTGTTCTCAAAAAATATTTCTGAAGAATTGGATAAAAATATGAAATGCAGCTTCTTCTGTTAAAATCTAACACCACAGGAATGAAAAAGAAGCACTTATCCAAAATTTGTTTATAACTATTTATAGTTAATTGATAATTTGATAGGGGGGGTGAGGAACCCATAGCTCCCATATCTTGGGTAACATTAACTATGACATAATACATTAATTATTGTAATTTTAATAAATAATATCTGACATTATGTCAAATAGTGGTGTGTGTGTGTGTGTGTGTGTTTCCATATGTGTATAAGCTAAGTCTTTATAAAATACGTATTCCACATTTAGATGGTCAGTTACATTTATTTTTTTCTCTCTCCCCATTTTTCAAAATAAATTTACTCCTGCACAACTGAGTAGAATAAATCCCCAGTTATAGCCAATTTTCATTAATTCTGGGTTGTTTAAAGAAGCCTACAAACAAGAGTTAAATAAAATCACTACTTTAAACAACTACATGTATCTATCCCAATTAAATGGCTAGGTCTAATTCAATAACATCAAATTTTAATTGGAATCATCTAAAAGTCGTGTTACATAAACAGTGACATCATAAAACTCTAAACAACTAGAAAGAAGCACATACACAATATAACCAAAGAATATCCAAAAATACTCACTGAAATGTTGAAATTTTACACTTTAGTGGCACTATTGAGTGCTTTATTATATTGTGTACTTCAAGTGCTTGCAAGTAAGAGTTCAACTTATTTAATAATTATCATTGAATGATATGTTTTTAAGATTGCCCTCCTGTTGGTGTAATACGAAGAGTAAATACAATTAATGGAAGTTCTAGTTTGTGGCTAGGAGATGATGGTTATGAAGGCTATCTGGAAATATGTACAAACACAAATACCGGCACTCAGTGGAGGCCATTGTGTGGAGGAGAACAATGGACTAACACAGAAGCTAGGGTAGCCTGTAACCAGTTGGGATCTCCTAACACTACTACATTGGGTAAGTATCCTCAGGCTAAGATTTAGTTATGGCTATTGTAAGTTCATTGGTGACAGTAAAGTGCCCTCCATGAATTTCACTGTATTATTTATTCCTCTACATATAAGCCATCACAGGAGGTCTGTGTTCTTTACCTTCTAACACAATTAGTAGAGGAATAGAAGTAAGAAGATGTGCAGGTACAGAGACTAGTCTAGATGATTGCCCATCTTCAGAAGGAACTTGTCACGAGTGGGCTGGAATTATCTGTACATGTGAGTCAATGTATCATCACTAAGCAGTAAAATTAAAATAATTTTAACATTACAGCTTTAGTGATGTGTCAAAGAGAACTTTGTTCTGACATTTCCCACTGCAATCCATCCTCCTCATGCTCTAATTGTACAATACCACAAGGACTTAACTGTATATGTTATGGAGGTAAAGTTTACTCACCTGAATTATTTCTATTATAGACTTAACATTATTCTTTCCACAGAATGTAGTCCTCACTGTGTGAATGGAGGAAGATGTGTCTACAATAATACCTGCCAGTGTCCTCCACACTGGACTGGAGAAAACTGTGAACAAACTCTGCTATCTACTACCTATACTATCACACATACAGACATGATTTTGCCAAGAAGTACTTCTACCTGTAATATGACCTGCATGAATGGAGGAACATGTAGTGGTAATAATAATTGTGCATGTATGACAGGATATGATGGGCTACAATGTGAACATAAAAAAGGTATTAGATATAAATTCATCCAGTGTTCAGAGCTATGATATATAATGTACTTATTTAGGAGAATCTTCACTGCTATACATAATCATTTCTGTCCTCGCTTTTCTGCTCTTCCTCATTATACTTATTATTACTGTTGTATGTTCTCTGCTATATCTGAAAGCATTCCAGAGAATAAAGAGGTAATGTATGTAAGCTTCAGTAAATAATATTATCTGAATCATACATGAATTATTATTGCAACATGTAAGATAAACTTTATTTATTTATTTACTTACTGCTTCCACAGAACACTGAATAATGAAACAAGTGGAAAAATGCCTTGTGTTGTTCCCACTCTATCTGAATGCACAACAAATTCTATATCTGATACCACTTCAGGAAATTCCCAGAATAGTATTTATAATGTCCCAAATAAATACTAGGTCCTATTACTCCAACATCTCCTCAGGAAAACAAAATGAAACTGATTTTATGCTACCAAACAGGAAAAATTAGACACATATTATCTTGTTTACTCTTCTTGTAGAATATAATAATTAGAATGTCATGCATTGATTCACATACATATCTATATAAAAATACATATTATATCCAATATGCTGTAGAACATATACAAAAGAAAAAAAGAGTTCTTGTGAAGATGCTGCACTAACTGCCAATCCTGCTTATGGTGTTCCTGCTCAATTAAAAGGAGACAATAATGATAACCTTACTGATGAGGAGACACATCACAGAGAACCAGAACAACTTAAAATAAGCTACTTACAAAAAGAAGATGAAGAAACTGCAGACACTGCCTACATGAATGAAGAAGAGACTCACGACTACTACGCAACTATTTGTGACTAGTACATGAAGAGTTATTGTGTACATTTATATTATCACATATTATGACTATTAGAATTTTGTTATTGTATTTTTTCAATCATAAACAATAGTTTGTGAATGATGTCAGTTATTTGTGAGTCAAGTTTGTTATCCTTTTTCCACTCCTGAACATAATATTTAGAGGGCCAATGGCACGAGGATAGCATAAATCCCATACCAACCAAACAGAGGAATGCAACTGACTTGTACTATGGCTCTAGGCTATATGAAGCACATAAAGACTAATTGTGATTGGATGGTTCCCTTATTCACCTCCTAGTAGGAGTGTATGAAATTTATTCACCTCGAATTGAGCAATCTGATTGGACACTTTGAACGAACCATAGTAAAAATTATATGTATTATGTATACTCTCTTTTTCACATGCTTTTTTTTAAGCACTACAGAATTAAAAATATTTGGTTGCCACCGGGAATCGAACCCAGGACTGCTTGCTTAACACACAAGTGCTCTGCCACTGATTGTGGTTATAAATGTTAAGAATTGCTAAGTTTTATTGATTAAATAGAAGTGATGTGTTCTCTGCTTACTCACTATGCTGGAGTTGGGACCTGGCCAATGTATTGAGGTAGATGAAGTATTGCCCAATGTCTAGTAAATATTGCCCATTTGTTTGTGTGTGAAAAAGTGCATGTTTTAGTGCATAGCATACTCACAAAATTCACAAAAATCTACTTTGAAAAAAAATATTATATTTGTTTGAATGAATATTTCCAGCTGTACTAGTCATAAGCTTACAATGTCAGGTAGATGTATCTTATGTGCATAATATAGATCTTGATTGGATTGTTCTCAATAAATTTCTGAAGAATTGAATAAAAAATCCTTCCTTGAGAGTGAATAAGTCCAAGAGGACCTACAAAAACAGACAATTTTTACTGTCACTGGAATTGTTTTTATGTGGTTGGTATAGCTTTGGCAGGAACTAGACAGTACTAGTATTTTAACTGCAGCTTCTTCTGTTAAAAATTAACACCACAGGAATTTTAAAAAAAACGAATTTTCATGGACTTTTAGTTTATTGGTGTGCGGAAAATTCTGCTTCTTTTGATCAATATTGCTTTAACACCAATTGTAACAACTTATTAATTCATATATACAACAAAAAGTGACTACAAAAACAAGTGACTTTTATTAATGATACATACAGGAAGTAGACACACACAAAACCACAATGGAAATTAAGTACACAAAATGACCACAGTCTTGAGGTTATGACACCAATTTTTTCAGATTGTACTGTTACTTGACCTTCAACAACCACACTAGTACCAAACTTAGCTTTAGTGCTGTGTCACACAGTGATTTGTTCAGACTGTTCTTACTACAATCCATCCTCCTTATACCCCAATTGTACAATACCACAACTGTTTATGCTTTGGAGGTGAAGCTTACATAGTTATATTATTTTTAACATTTACTACTTACAGAAAGTACAAGTAAGAGTTCAACTCATTTAATAATTATCATATTGAATGATATGTTTTTAAAGATTGTCCTTCAGTTGATGTCATCAGAAGAGTGAATACAACTAATGGAAGTTCTAGTATGTGGCTAGGAGATGATGGTTATGAAAGCTATCTGGAAATATGTACATACACAAATCCTAGCACTCAGTGGATGCCAGTGTGCGGAGGAGAACTATGGACTGACACAGAGGCTAGAGTAGCCTGTAACCAGTTAGGATATCCTAACACTACAACATTAGGTAAGTAACCTCAGGCTATAACTATTTGAAGTTGCACTCTTAAGTTTATCTGTAGAACTAGTAAATTGTACTCCTAGAGAAATTCAGTATTGGTATTTTATTTGAAGCCATCACAGGAGGTCTGTATTCTGTACCTCCTGACACAATTACTAGAGGAATAGAAATAGAAGGATGTACAGGTACAGAGACAAAGCTCAGTGTTTGCCAGCACTCCTCAGAAGGTACTTGCTCTGAGTGGGCTGGAATTATCTGTACATGTGAGTTACTGTATTATCACTAAGCAGTAAATTAAACTAAGTCTTAAATTACAGCTTTTGTGATGTGCCAAAAAGAAATTTGTTCTGACATTTCCTATTGCAATCAGTCCTCCTCACGCTCTAATTGTACGCAAGGACTTAACTGTATATGTTATGGAGGTAAAGTTTACTCACATGAATTATTTCTATTATATACTTAACATTATTCTTTCCACAGAATGTAGTCCTCCCTGTATGAATGGAGGAAGATGTGTCTATAATAATACCTGCCAGTGTCCTCCACACTGGACTGGAGAACATTGTGAAAAAAGTCTATCATATACTACCTATGCTAACACACATACAGACAGAACTATGCCCAGAATTATTTCTACCTGTAATGTGACCTGTATGAATGGAGGAACATGCAGTGGTATTAATAGTTGCATATGTATGACAGGATATGATGGGCTACAATGTGAACATAAAAAAGGTATTATCAATAACTCATCCAGTGTTCATAGCTGTGATATATAATGTACTCATTTAGGGGAATCTTCACTGCTATACATCATCATTTCTATCCTCGCTTTTCTTCTCCTCCTCATTATACTTATTATTACTGTTGTATGTTCTCTGTTATATCTGAAAGCATTCAAGAGAAAAAAGAGGTAATGTGTAAGCTTCAGTAAATAATTATTATCTGAATCATACATGAATTATTATTGCAACATGTAAGATCAACTTTATTTATTTATTTGTTTACTGCTTCCACAGAACACTAAATAATGAAACAAGTGAAAGTTTGCCTCATGTTCTTTCCACTCTATCTGAAGATACAACAAATCCTATAAGTGATACAACTTCAGGAAATTCTCAGAATAGTATTGATAATGTCCCAAATAAAGTCACAAATCCTATTACTCCAACATCTCCTGGGGAAAACAAAAATGAAACTGTTTTTATTATACCAAACAACAATATATACACTGGGAACTATGACCTAGTAGACTCAGTAGAAGAGGATCGTAATACTTTAATAAACTATGGTAACTGCCCAGAATATGCAGAAGTCAATGATTGTCTTGTAGAGAAGCCAGTAGAGATGCCCTCCACTACACTCAGACCTGACTATCAGCCACAGGAATATTCAGAGCTCAATCATGCATATAAAGAGGAGCAAAAATGTCTCACTTTAGACAGGCACATGAAAGATGGTCAGCTACAACAGGTACACTACTCTAAATTTAATTGCAACATGTCCGTTCCTACTCATTCCATCAGACGTCAACACCCGGGTGAAACATACTCCAGCCTGGAGACGTATCACTCTGACAGTGGATATCAAACTACTGAAAGTAAAGATGCTATTTCAGAAACTGAAATTGGAAGAATTGAAAACACACACTTTCAGAGTGATTCTGCTGTGGATAATGACTGCAGTAACAGAAAGCAACATAACTAAGAAGAATCTGAGGCCATACATGATAGGGAATTCTTGAGTTCCAAAAATGGATTATTGGAATTAGATGGCAAGAGTTCCATGACTTATGACCATTGCACGTTAAAATATAACCCACAGTATAATTGTAATTAGAAAATATTCCAGCTGCAATAATGTCCTTTAACTCTTACCACATGTCTACTTATTTCTTTCATTGCATATAATCTATTTTAAGAACACAATACTACATTTAGCACACACTTTTTTGAATTCTGATGTTGTATATTTTTAAGTTGTACTAAAGAATATTATTTCACTTAACCTAAATTAGTGAAAATCTATCTGAAGATTAGCTGCAGGTACTTTTTATAAAAACAAGCAACAATACACGAGTACTATAGAATAGTTGGTAAAAGTGAACTAGATAAATATAGTTACCCATGACAGGAAACCATGCTTCTTACCTCGAAGATGAAGCTTTTCATTAATCTGAAGAGGTGTCATCATTCACTCATTCTGTCCCAACTTGCACATGTAATTGAAGTATATACTCACAAAACATTTCTGTGTGAGTTAGTTTTATTCTCAAAGCAGATTGACTTGTGCACAACAATAAAAATTACTTTTTAAAAATCAAAAAGTGTTTCATACTTGCAACACATTTCTGAATGATGCAGTGATGAGAATTTTAAATAAAGTTAACTGCAGACACTCTCACTATTGCTACAGTAGCACCTAATTAGAGATAAAGTCTGTTTATTTACAACTCTGCATCTAAAGTGTCTTTCCATGACTCTGCCATGAACCAACCAATGAATGGATCTGGAAGAGGCTAAGCTGACAGCCAACTTTAGTTACAGTAAGACATATGGCAGGAAGTAATCCTCCTGGCAGGAAGTAGTCCTCCAGGAAGGAAGTAGTTCTCCAGCCAGGAAGTGTAAATACTATAACTATAAATAGCCAAACATTTAATTGCTTAATCAAGGTGTATCGTAAATGAACAATTCATAACCGTATACATTTATAAAGCTGGAGATAATACAAATACCTTAAACCATGTTACTCATAGACTTATGCCCACTACATAATCACCTTCAAATACATGCTGGTGAATTTGCACAAGTGGTAGTGTAAGAAGATAGCCCCCTCCCCCCTCTCCTTCCCTCTCTTTTCTTACACTTCAGAGAAGCAGTTATTTGCACACAAAAAAGCTTGCAACTCTTAACTTATATGATGATAGAATTGTATCATATAGTCATATAGTTGACCTAGGCATTCAAAATGAAATAGATAAGTTTCTGACAATGTTGACATGAAAGAACACTTCAATGACATATTTAATCAATTCACCTTATCAACATAATCCCAAATCAATCATAGTAAGAAGTCATCAAAATGCACACACGCACACACACACACATACACAAACATGCACATACATACACACACACACACAAATGTGCCTTATTCACTAATTATTGTGCAATACTATCTACCTCATTACATTAACCAGGTCCAACCTCAGTTCAGTCGTAGATCAATAAAACTGAAAAATGATAATAATGCAGTAAGTTAGTTAGCACCAAGTAATAATGATTAGCTAATGGTTCCCTCTTTCTCAAAGAGCTGTGAGAACTAGTGACCTATGAATGAATACTGTAAAATCTGGTGACCAAGGTTCAGCATAAAATTTGCTAAGTGGTTTGACAAATCTAATGTCAGTTGTTTCAGTCATTGTAATAATTTTATATCCATAGTTCGAGCTAAACCATTGTTTTGTTTCGGTATTCTTCTTTCTTAAAGCAACTTAATAGAACTACAATTATACTTCCATTAATTCATCACTAATTAGTATAACATTTAGCCCGATATATCCCAGCTTCCCTTTTCTAATACATTATTTTCCTAAAGATTAACCTTTTATATTCACTGTTGCAATCGTTTGAAAAAAATATTGCAAATGTTGCAAAAGCCACTTGCAGCATATTATCTCAAGTGGAAATGGTTATTAAGATCATTAAAAACAATCAGTATGTAGTAGCTTATCATTCCTAAACTTATTTAAAATAAAACCATACCAATATAGATTCAAAATGCTTGTATTAATGTATATAGGTAATATTATTACCTATATAAATAAATACTGTTTTAGACACAAGTAAAATAATTTGGACAAAATGACTTAAAACTCTTCTATGATTCAACTTTGTCCTTTTTTTTCGACATAACAACTACCTATAAATTATATAGCAACCAAATATACTGACAGGATCAACATTAGAGTGATATTTCTATTCAACTCTGTTTACAGTGACACTCATTGTTTCTTTATTCTAAAATACTACTATACTACAATTTCTCAGTAGTAAAAGCTACTTGTCACCACTCACAGGAATAGTATATAGCTAAGTGATAGTTTCTGTATTGTGTCTGTAATTCATTAAGCACCTGCACTCATAAAGGATATTTAATGTAAAAATTTCCTAGCATTTTTCCAGCATGTACACTTAGATGTGCCAGAATATAGTCACCATCAATAACAAAATACATATAATTGAGCCCTTAAAATTCATTCCTTATAATGCACACCAACACAGACACACATACACTAAAGTATCTATCAGCACTACAGGATTAGAAGCACACATAATTCATAGCTTACCAATTTATTCAAAATGAAGTCATTTAAAAACGACGTAAAATGCAAAGGGCCAGCAAAACAAAGAAGTTTGACTATGCAAATATTATTTCAACTTTAGTAAACGCTAATATAACAGCGCACTATATCTGTCAGTAGCTAGCTGTATTGTCTTATACTTTTGTATCCATTTGTTAGTGTTGACAGTTTTATGTGCAGCTGAGTTGGAATGCTACCACTAGCCAATTGTGTCTCACAGTATTCCAAATGACACATGGTAACCACTACATTGCCAAAGTTTCTTAAACATTACAGGTATATACTCTTCCCAATATTGGTACTACTACTACTTATTAGAGTTGCACACTTGAAAAGACTATTATAAACAACTCCATCAAAGTCATTTCAATTCACAGAAGTTATGCAACATTGTACCAAGTAATACAACACTGTACCACCTGATCAACCTCTACCACCTGGTACCACATGTACTATGAAAGTAAATTTCAGAAACAGTTAGTAGGATTCACTTTTAAAAGTATTGGCTATAGTTAAATACAGAGATGCAATGATGTAGTCAAAATGTGGCCATTGTTGACATTAAAATCATTAGATATGCAAGACCAATTACTGTAGCAGAAAAGTGTGTTACAACAAAGACTAGTACAGAGAGGGAAGTCTCATGTTACAACAATTAAAGCTGTGGGGTTTGCTTGTTGTTGCAGTTGCTTATGTTAAAATTATTCCGAAAACCAATTTTGGAATGTTTCATTTGTTTTCAGTCTCTTGGTAGCAGTATTTCATGGAACCCAACATGTTACTGAGCTGCCAGCAGCCACTGCTTCCCTCCCTACTTGATCCACCTGCAGTTAATACCTTCCCGATTCCTTATTTGTTTTGGGGAGTGTATATTTGCAAACAGCCTCAAACCCACCCTCTACTATACAATCCCTTCAAGATACCCAAGTAGGACCTGGCCTTTGCTACACAATGCATGTAGCTGGAAGAGAAGTGCAATGACCCTTGCGCTATCACACTCCAAGGAGTGGAGGTATTGTCGTGTTTGCATTATAGAAATCTCAGTATCTATTTATACACCCCTTCTAATAGATAATTCTCAATAATACTTATGCTACTCATATGACCACAAGTTGATTTCATGTTTGCATTTGAATCTCCGTTTCTATTTATATATACCTCCATATTGTTAGGTAATCACCAAATACTAATGCTACACATAAGATTCCAAGTAAATGTCATGTAGGCATTTTAGAAAACCCAGTATTTTAACACATCCATATCATCAGGTAATCACCAACAACATGTTACAGAGCACTCCGTATGACTCTACATGAAGGCTGGCAAATTAATGTCTGTTATAGCTATCTAGTGTTGTTTTAGTGAATTTGAATTTAGTAGTTGTTGCTTTTTCATAATGACTCAACATTTTTAGCGATAGTTTTTAACCCAAGTTTATTTTTAATAATAAGTTGCTATTTGTGTTATTTTAGGGTGAGCGAAATTCAGTTTTAATACCCTATACGAAGCTGCATGAATTGTAACCACTATGCTATCATAGTGAGACTTTACATTTAGTGTTTTAGTTGTTACTAACAACTTGATATAATCACTACAGCTGTAAGTTCATCAGTAATCCTTCCCTATAGGTTCAGTGTCTGTGGGGGAATTGCATAGGGGCACAAATGCTTCTGCCTAACTATTCTCCCCAGGAAGTTGTATTCACTGGTGTGGCTAGCTGTTCTGCACAAGTTTTTTGAAAGATATATTATTGTAAGTTCTTAATACAAAAGACAAGCACAACAAACAGGGACTTTGACAGAACTGACATAACTGACATGTATCACATGTCAGTTTTGTCAGGTGATATACAACAATGTATATAACCTGTTATGACAGGTAATATACAACAACTCACATGATGCAATAAGCACATGATACACCACACTATTCAATCAATTAACAATAACACACCAAGCACTATTCAACAATTGTTAACAGGACCACACTTGAATGAATAAACAATACTACTGCCAAGTATTAGTCTTCACTTCTTCTCCTCAACAAGAAAATTACCAACTTTTATCCTTGCCTATCTTCTGTCTGCATAAGGTCTTACTGCATCCTGTGCAAGTCCAAAAACGTTCAGTTTTGTCATATCTAATACACTTTTCATTCATAGTAATGATATGTCTAGTTCCAACTATGACCTATTGCCCACACCTTCCATAATTACAATATCTAACAAAGAAGCTTTCGTGTATCGTATGCACATTTAATGTTGTATGCAGTATCCATCATATATTAATTTTCCTATTTTAGTCCCAAATGTATTCTGCCTAATAGTGAAAAGCAAGAAGGTAATAGACATGAATTTCTCTCTCAAAAAGAGGTAATTTATATAAGCTTCAGTAAATAATATTATCTGAATTGTACATAAATTATTATTGCAACATGTAAGATTGTTTATTTGTTTACTACTTCTACAGAACACTAAATAATGAAACAAGTGAATGTTTGCCTCGTGTTCTTTTCACTCGACCTGAAGATTCAACAAAGCCTATATCTGATACAACTTCAAGAAATTGCCAGAATAGTATTGTTAATGTCCCAAATAAAGACACGTATCCTATTACTCTAACATCTCCTGTGTGAAATATAAATGAAACTGCTTTTACGATACCAAACAACAATATATACACTGGGAACTATGACCTAGTAGGTCCTATAGAAGAGGATCATAGTACTTTAATAAACAATGGTAACTGTCCAAAATATGCAGAAGTTAATGATTGCCTTATAGAGAAGCCATTAGAGATGCCCTCCATTACACTCAGACCTGACTATCAGCCGCAGGAGTATTCAGAGCTCAATCATGCATATAAAAAGAAGCAAAAATGTCTCACTTTAGACAGGGACATGAAAGATGGTCAGCTACAACAGGGACACTGACTGAAAACTGAACGTTATAATGCTGTTTATTCATCACTATCAAGTCTTAACATTTAAACCACAATGATTCAATTTTATTTTATCTAAATGATATAGCTACAAAGAGAAACAATGTCTTAAAGGATCAATATTAAAGCGAGAGTTTTATTCAACTTGATCTACAGGGATGCTTGTTTGTGGTTTTATTCTAAGAAAATAGCTACTATTATTCATCAAGTAGGTTGGTACGGGATTTAGAGGGCCAAAGGCCCAAGGATAGCATAAATCTCATACCAACCAAACAGAGGAGTGCAACTGACTTGTACTATGGCTCTACGCTATATGAAGCACAAAGACTAATTTTGATTGGATGGTTTCCTTATTCGCCTCCTAGTAGGTATGTATGAACTTTATTCACCTCGACTAGAGCAATCTGATTGGACACTTTCATGTAGTACAAATTATAATAATAATTATACTAGCAAGCATATAGTGGCACTTGACGTATTGCAAAGTAAGAATGCAGTAGCACAAGTTATCTTACTCAGTAATCATTCTCTACCATTGGTCAAGGTTCATAAGTTTCCCTACTCTCTTTTTTCTGAACTATCTGAGCTATTCTTCTACCCACCTCTCTTAACTTCAGCTCTTTTTCTTGAGTCATGGAGCCCCCTTTTACTTTGTCTATCTCTCCTGCTTCTGAATTTCTGTCC
>WLWI01003679.1_pt1 | contig 13136 bp, 16 predicted proteins | sample 6701501 | NCBI WGS metagenome assembly WLWI01 (sample SAMN12718690, study PRJNA515312) | sponge metagenome | isolation source: marine sponge | host: Mycale hentscheli | place: New Zealand: South Island, Marlborough, Capsize Point | collected 2014-11-01
TGTGCAGTGTTTGTTCCACAAAATCCCCCCCCCCCCCCCCCCCCCCTAGCAAAAATTCCTGTATCAATATGCGCATGCACACACGCGCATGCACACACGCGCATGCACACACACACACACACACACACACACACACACACACCACACACACACACACCACACACACACACAATCACTCACCTGGCATTTCTCCCTCATCTTCTCCCTCTTCATGTCCATCCTCTTCATTGTAATCTTTCTCTGCTTCTCCTCCCATTGCTGGTGGCCCCTGGTTACTGTGTCGCCTACGTCGCGTATTTACAATCGGAGGGGACGAAGTGGCACTTGCCATGCTATCTCCACCGGCTTTAGGCCCCGCCCCATTGTGATCGCCATCACCGAAGGCCATGGCCTCGTAATCGGCATCCACGGTGTAAAATATCATGGCATCTCGACCATATGTGCGAGACATGTAGGAGATGGTAGACATCATGCCCATGTTGGAGGTGTTGAAGGACCACACCACCGCACCATTGCTGCCGTCCAGGACAAATAGGCTGGACCGCAGGTAGCCTTCCGCCCACTCACCCAGGCTGCTGCGAATTAGGAAGTCTGGGATGTCGTCAGGAGTGTAGAATAGAGGAGCAGGAACACTGGAGGAGAAGTAGGGAGGGGGGGGAGGGGGGGAAGAGGATTGTGTGTGCATACACATGAGTGAGTGAATTTAGTTAGCAATGAATTCCCCATTGTCACATGACAGTAAATTTTTTTTTTAAATTTCACGAAGCTTCACAACAAATCAACATGCTTCTAATTAAAGTACCATTAAAATGTGACAACTGAGCTTGCACATGACTAATCACTTGCTCACCCACCTTGCTGCTACACCCACAGCAAATTTCAAACCAAACCCTAGACACTTCCCTAATGCTCGTGGCTTTTTTTAACACAAAACACTTTTTGTTGTGTCTTAACACAATAACTGATAGATTTGTGTTGAAACCTCAGGCAGGGGCATGGCTGGGAGACCACTTCATAAGATATCTAGTTAGGCTAATTTTTAACCAACATTTTACCATGGTATATTCAAACCATCCAATCAGATTGCTCAATTCGCATTGAGTATATCTCATACCCATCTCCTAGGAGGTGAATAAGTGAACTGTCCAATCAAAACTTAGCTTATGTGTTTCCCATAGCCCAGAGCCATAGCACATAGTTTAGCTAAATTTTTACCAACATTATTGCCTTCCTGAGAAGGACAGCTCTCAGAGTATTAGTTGCAGCCAAACAGAATCCACTGTACTGATACAATATGTTTATATCATCTGCTAACTTTATTGTTTCTTAACACATGCAGACATGTGGAGATGAAGGTTGGATCATGGAAGGCAATATACACACAACTACACAATTAGTCATTCAACTTACTAAAAAAAAAAATTAAAATTAAATAATAATAACAACTTCATGTTTAGTAGAGTGATAATGATGTAGTTATAATGAAACATTACACATAGCTCTATTAAATACTAACATACCCAACAAGTCTATACACAAACACGAATTTTATAGATAGTCTCACTACTCTCTAGCAAAATTATCAAACTGCTGCAACAATACTGACTGCCAGTCAACCATATGCTCTCAACCCACCTGTATGATTCTGTTCCCGGGAAGAAGGTGTCCCAGACTCTCCGCTTCAAATCGTGGCCATCCAAAGCAATCGTGTGCCCATCAAAAGTGGACACTATCAAGTCATCGACTTCATCTCCAGTCACATCCGCGACAACGGGAGGCAGAATTATCCCTTTGGTACTAGTGCGGACAAATTCGTACAGGCACAAGTCGTAATAGTTCCATATCGGTACCTGCTTGCCATTCCACGTGGGGCAACTCCCATGGGCCAATCTATTGCTCGTGTGATTCACGTCAAACCTGTCATAGTCCATCACCGGACGAGGGGGAAAGTTGAACGGTGAGAGGCTCCACGGGTGGAAGGTGTCATCCAGTATGACTGTGTACGGGTCTCTTTGATGAGCTGAAATTACGGAACGAAGACTGCTCACCGTCACACCCCAAAGCGATCCGGGGATAGTTTCCCCTCCGCTACCAAACAGAATGACACTATCATCACTTGAGCCGGGTATGGACATCAATACCGGAGACATGTACGTCTCCCTGCCATCGGGCATTAGAATCGGGTCCATCAGCTTCTGACCAGTCTTTCCAGAAACTACAACGAGATACCCTGGAGATCTGTCATGGTTCTTCGGCTTGTAGACAGTGTCCCCTCCGTGTGCGTTCACCAAGTCCTTCACTCCGTCTCCGTCCATGTCTGGAATTTGAAGAGGAAAATAAAAGTTGTAACGAGGGTAGATGACAGATCTGTCCACAAACCACAGGACGGTGCCATCTTTCCCACTCAGTGCTCCTAAGCCTCCTCCACGCCCACTAACAAAGCAATCCACATCCCCATCGTCATTTATATCTTCGAAACATCGCAACCCAAACACGGGAAAGTTGAGAGTTTGGTTCCAGATTGTAGACCCGTCCCGGCCATTCAAAGCATATATGACAACTTCGCTAATACCAACGTCTGTTATCACTAGCCTCTCGTCCGTTCCATCACGGTTCAAGTCAACAGCTCTGGGAGAGGCCTCACTGGCAGCTGGGAAGAACTGCCTTTCCCAAAAAAAGCGAGTGTCACTACGAGGGGGTTCCTGCTCGTATAAATTGCCAAAGTTTTGAGGCCGATTGTTTTCGTTGGGTCCTGTTTCTGATGATTTACTTGTACCTGACGTAGATGTATGAACATGGAGGGGCACAGATGTGGCTGCTGTATCCACTGGCTGTGTCTGCACGTTCACAACATGGTGATCACCATTGATGTCTTGAGAAACATGTGTACCATCAACTGCCGGAGTAGGGTCAATGGACAGTGGGATCAGGGTCGCTGGCGGCGAGTGAGAGAGAGGCGAAGGTACTGGAAAGCAAGAAGTTGTTGCTTCTTCATTCTCTCCTGTTACAATTTCCGCAGGCTCCAAATTTGTGGTAGCAATCGACAAAGGAGGTTGTTCAGCGTTATCCGGAAGTGTTGTTGCTGTACCAGTAGAACGAAATTCTGTTGAAGCTTCATCCTCAGTGGCATCTTCGGGAGTTGTACCAGCAACCTCCGTAGTGTAAGATTCCGTTGACAGAACTTTTCCTCCCGTATCTACAGTCTTTGTGCTGGTAGTGGATGGTTCCTCCATTGTTGAACTGGCTTCAGTCGTAAAATCTTCGTATGAGCTAGAAACATCAGCCAGTTCATTATTTGAAGTTTCTAATGTAGGCACAGTAGGAGTGCTGCTTGATTCCCCATTCTGCTTTGGTGGTGCTGTTTCTACTGAAATACTTTCCTCGTCATTTTCTTTGACATTCTCATTGCTATGGTGTACATTCAGTTCAGACGAAGTAGCCGGGGTGGCAGCCTGGGTGGGTTGAGGTGTACTGTTGGAGCCTTGGCCATCAGTAGAGCAAGGTTTCTGCCTCGAATTTGGAAGAGGACTTGGAACTGGTTTGCACTCATCAGAGGTGAGGGAAGAATTGGAGGTGGGGCTAAAGTAATCCCAATTTCCAGCCACCAGCACTGCAAATGCAGCTATGAGAGCCACCAGCAAGCAGGAGAGCACAACAAACACACATGCAAACACTTTAGATCGGAACAGCCTCTGGCCTGCACCCTTTACTCCTTTATACCCTTTTAACTTTGCCCGTTTCTTTGGAAGCTGGACGATCCTGGGTAGATCCAAGTCTCTACTGTGATCATACAGGCCCACTCCAAAGCTGACGTCCTGCTTGGAATCCTGGGTGTGGTTCAGGCCTGGAGCTGCATAAAGGAGGGCTTCGTCATCCTCGGAGTCGGACTCTGCATCCAGAGGAACTTGCTGGTACTGGTGGGAGGACGACGAAGAAAAGTTGGGGTGCGGGAGCTTCTTCAACACGCTCGACATTATCGCCACTTCATGCCACTAAAATTTGGACGCACAAAAGATGGCCAATAAGGACTGAAAAGGAGCAGAAGAACAAAAGCAATGTGTGAACACACGGGGGCGTGTTGTAAAAATGTGTTTACCTTGCAATTTATTTATTTTTTTTGGTTAGGCGACATAACAGGGAAAGTCCCTTTCAGCAAACACGTACCGCCGTTGTTAACCTCAGTCAATAAATATTTGGACCAATGAAATCACGGCACGGTCAACCACGTGTGATTAGGAACCCTAAACAAAGAGCATTCTGCACTTTATAAAGCTCAACTTTTTCTTCGCAGGATTTGTGAAGTGAATAGAAGTAGAAGGACTGTTCTGTTGCACCTGAGGATCTAGTATACGAAGATGTTGCGCGCAGCGTTGAGCTTGCTAGCCGTGGCCGGCTTGGTTTTGGTGAATGCAGAATCGGAGGACGATGTGTTGGTGGTAGGATCACACAACTACAAGGATGTCATCAAGAACTCCTACGTGCTCATGGAGTTCTGTAAGCATGGTTTTATTTGTATTCTGCAGCTGTTGTTGCAGGGTGGAGATTAGTTGTTTTTCATTCTGTATATTTTGTCGGTGATTAGCAGTTCACTAGAGATGAGGCATGTATTGTTTGTTAACTCTGGGAGTAGTTTGCAAGTTTTTCAATGCAGATATGACCAGCATGGAGCGACCTACAAAGAGAGAAATTATTTTAATGCAGTGTGAACAGTCTGACTAGCTAGTTTAGTTAGCTCTGCACATTTGTTCTCATTTTGGTGGGTGAAAGTATCAGAAGAATACTGTGGTTAGTCTGATGTGGGTTGATTTGTACTGCTTGCACTGTTTAGTAGCACATTCTAAATTCTTTGTGTTTATTTATTTATGCAGATGCCCCCTGGTGTGGTCACTGCAAAGCCCTCACCCCGGAGTACGCCAAGGCAGCCAAACAGCTGAAAGAGGAGGGATCTGACGTCATACTTGCTAAAGTGGATGCCACTGAGGAAGGCGAGCTCGCCAAGGAGCACGGCGTCCGTGGCTACCCCACCATCAAGTTCTTCAAGAATGGCAAACCCATGGAGTACAGTGGTGCGTTCCTAAGTTGTGACATTTTAGGACTTTGTATATGTTATATAGCGGGATCAGATTTGGCTTGTGGTTGTGAGTTGGTTTTGCCGTGTGGCTGTGAGTTGGTTCTGCCGTGTGGCTGTGAGTTGGTTCTGCCGTGTGGCTGTGAGTTGGTTCTGCCGTGTGGCTGTGAGTTGGTTCTGCCGTGTGGCTGTGAGTTGGTTCTGCCGTGTGGCTGTGAGTTGGTTCTGCCGTGTGGTTGTGAGTTGGTTCTGCCGTGTGGCTGTGAGTTGGTTCTGCCGTGTGGCTGTGAGTTGGTTCTGCCGTGTGGCTGTTATATACGCTGTCAACGTGTTTGTAGTAGTGAGGATGCCTTGGTTTATTTAATGGCTGGCAGGGCAGTGTTGCACTGAAGGTTACTTATGCGATTGTTATTCAATTCTTGCAATTGATTCAGTTGGCTTTCAGTCTCCCACATATAGTTTTCGTAGGATGTGGGTTCCTTGATATGCTCTGTTTCCTTGTGGTGGTAGAATATTTGTTTATTCTGAGTGAATTATTTGGGTTTTGGTTAGTGATGGCTGATTGTGGGTAGTGACCGTCATCTTTTTTGTTGTTCTTTGGACTTCCAAGAGGAACGATACATTACAAATCGTTTCCTTATGCTTGTCATTGCAACAGCAGAAGGAAGTGACCAGTTGTTAATTAGGTAACTAGTTGTGGGTTTGAAACATTACCATAACGAGGTTTGTGTGACTCAATATGGCTGACCACATGTTACTACTCGACCCTGTTCCCGGTACAGTAATATGCCAATTGTTTTATTTACCTCTTGTACTTCTACGTAGTCTTAGTGTAGTTCTGATGCATTCATGAATGGTTGTGTTGTGATTATTGACTGCAGGAGGAAGAACAGCCAAGGACATTGTCCAGTGGCTGAAGAAACGCACAGGACCCCCAGCAGTGACTCTGGACTCTGTAGATGCTTGCAAGAAGTTTATCGACAGCAATGAGGTAGCTGTCATTGGTTATTTCGAGGATGAAAAGTCTGAGAAGGCAACCACCTACATCAACACAGCAGACGTTGATGACTCTCTTTCATACGGTATCGTCACATCAAAGGAAGTCACAGAAGGCATGGAGGCTACTGTAGACAGTGTGGTGGTCTACAAGAAGTTTGACAACGGGCGTGCTGTCTACGATGGCTCGTGGACCACAGAGGACCTTTTGACCTTTGTTGCTGGAGAGCAACTGCCCTTGGTGACTAAGTTCTCAGATGAGGTAGGTATTGGCTGATGTGGTGCTTGTGCAAGTGTAAATGTGGCTTGTTTTATTTTCCTCTTGTTAGACTGCCCCCAAGATATTCGGAGGTAAGCTGAAGACCCACTTGCTTGCCTTCTTCCCAGGAGAGGATGAGAAGCTACTAGAGACTCTGAAGACTGCGGCTGCTGACTTCAAGGGAAAGGTAAGGTGGCATCGATTAAAGTTTGTGCGGATACAATTGTGAGCGTGCTCAGTGACTTGGTCTAGAACAATGGCTTCTCTCCGATTGTGTTGTGGCCTTGTGGCTAGCAGGTTTAAACTGACTTGTTCCCACCCAGTCTAAATATCACCTGAGGCACTCCTGTGTTGTCAGAAAGGGGATTGTTGATTCACATATTCTGTCTCAGAAAATTTGGGTACTTATGGAAAGCTTTATAACCTGAATTTCCCTTCTTCTTTTTTTTCCCCTCGCTCTCCAGAAGTCTGGGTTAAAGGGTACCAATATAACCTAACAATGTTGTGAGTTTTCATGAGAGAAGCTTCATTGTTAAGTTAAAAATATAATTTCTAATTATGTTATTCCCTCCCTTCTTGTTTTCGTAGATGTTGTTTGTCCAAATTGACACGGATGACGAGGCATCTGAGCGTGTGGTGGAGTATTTTGGCATTGAGGCCAGTAACCTCCCAACTTGCAGGATCATCAACCTCGAAGAAGACATGCAGAAGTTTGTGCCCCCCTTTGAGGGCATCAATGCTGAAGAGCTGAAGAAATGGGTGGCAAGCTACTTGGATGGCAACCTCAAGGTACTTGTTGCTTAGTTCGTATTGTGTTCTCATACTCATCATTATTTATTCAGTTTCTACTCATGTTATCTGTGTGTAGAGAGCGACTTCCATTTGTGTAGTGGGTTGTAGATTTGTGGGTTTAGTTGGCAGTCTCAACCTAACTCAATTCCTGTGGTTGTTCAATATTTATTTCTTGGGTAGTGAATATTGTAAATATACTCATCCATAAGTTATATTTATTATAGTTTATTTGCTTAAAAAACAACTTGTTATTTGTTTTCCATCAGCCCCATCTGAATACAGAGGACGTTCCTGAAGACTGGGATGCTGAGCCTGTGAAGGTTCTTGTTGGCAAGAACTATGATGAAGTTACATCAGACAAGACAAGGAATGTCTTTGTGGAATTTTGTGAGCTAATGTTGATATTTGAGAGAAATCTGTTTTTATTTGTCGTTTCCTTGCCACAGACGCCCCATGGTGCGGACATTGCAAGCAGCTGGCCCCCATCTGGGACAAACTTGGCAAGCACTTTAAAGATAATGAGGAAATTATGATAGCCAAGATGGATTCCACTAAAAATGAGATCGAGTCCATACGTGTGGAAGGTTTCCCTACCCTCAAGATGATCACCAAGGACAACGAGGTACAGAGAGAGATCCATTTATTCTTTATGGTGCTCTGGTCTCGAGTTAAATTAACTGTTTAGCTTGGATTTAAATTCTACAGGCTTGCAAAAGTATTGAATGTACAGGGAGTAGTCCCTGTAAATACCTGAGGATTCTCTTTTGTGTGTGTGTTTTTGTTTATTTATTCCTTCCTTTGGTTTTTATTTAGGTTCTGGATTATAATGGAGGTCGTACTTTCAATGACCTGAAGAAATACGTGGAGGATATCTTGGCTGGCAAGAAGCCGGAAGCAGAGATTATTGATGAAGGAGATGAGATGGATGATATGGAGGGCATGGAAGACATGGAGGGCATGGAAGATGATGGAGAAGATACCACTGATGACACGGATGGTGATGACGCTCCCAAGGATGAGCTGTAGTACACTAACTTTATGAGTTCACTTTTTTTTTCCTTCTCGTCATAGTTTTCAATTTCTATTAATATCCCATTATCTTTAAATATTTTTTATTATTGGCTTGGGCAGTCAATCTTGGGTTTTGTTCTAGTCAAATATTTTACTATTATGAATAATCTGTGCACATTTTTGAATTTAAAAATTCTTTAAAATCATTTATAAATTGTGGACTACAAACTTTGGGACTCAATTAGATGCAAGACACTTCAGTGCAGGTTATGGGTTGCATACACTGCTGGGAAAGATGGACCTATACCTCCACCCCCCCAAAAAATCAAAATTGTACATTTTGAATGCGTTTAGTTTTTCTTCACTCTCGTACTACCACATCTAAGTCTCTTGCAATGCAGGAAGAGATTTTGACCTCCCTCGCCAAATAAATCAGATAATTTATTTTGAATGTCTGGATTTTACTGCCCCCGCCCCTTCTAAAATTCTAAACCATATTAGGACACACAAAAACCCCATCCATTCTGTTCAACAAGGACCACAATATTTCATTTGATTGCGACCTGAAAATTTTCATCACTGACAAGCATTTTCCGAAATAACATCAAATAGTGAAATTCTGACAAATTGATGTCCTTTACTTCTTCTTTCCCGGCAACAGAACTCCCTCATACTGCAGTGACATAAAACACAAGGAAAATGCCACTAAATCCAGTGCACAAACAGCCACAATAGCATGCCAAGTCACATACTGTCCCCAACAGATGCAAGCAACACTTACAAAACAACTCAGTAGATAAACAGCGTTAATGATCCATCTACATACTATTGCTATGAAACCTTCACAACATGCACTTTAACCTTAGGAAATAGTTGCACATAAGCACTCTCTACTTGGTACAACTACTGGCAACAGCCAACTTTACATCCATGTTCCTATGATTAATTAATTCCCTGACTCAATACATTGTACATTAACTGTAGTCAACTTCGGAGGCTGCCATAAAAGGGCCTCATCATTTCTGCAGTGTTTCCATAAAAATAGATGAACATATTGTTCCTGCAATGGAAACTTCTCACCAGCTGGACTAATAATGGTGCATTCTTTGCTTAAAGTATCATTAGTGACACAATGAACAGCTACAAATGACTGAGGAAGCACACAGTAAGACAATTAGGTAAAGTGATGATGACATGCTGTATTCAAAATGTGCAACACCAAGAGGGAACAGTGAGAAGCAATTTTCAACAACTCTACTCATCAAAGGAATTTAGAGTCACAGTTGTAAGTAATTTAGTGCAACTCATGCAATATTATAGTGTACAAGTTCCTACCAATTCTCGTGCATCTCTCTCTGTATAAAGAACTATAATAATAGCACATTTTCCTCTTTTTAACAGCCAATATAGTTAATTATAACTTAACCCGACGTTTCGACTTCTGGCCGAAGTCCTCTTCAGGGGTCAACTGAGGTCGAACTCTCCGTGGTGATATAACAACACAATGTAAGCAGCAAGAATTCTTGAGGGTACGCTTACTGTTTATTATATCCTGGAGGGTAATAGGTTTAGAGCTTCCAGGATGCTGGCTGTCCATGCTGCATGCATATCACCCTCCAGGATATAATAAACAGTAAGCATACTGTCGAGAAACCTTGCTGTTTACATTGTGTTATTATATCACCACAGAGAGTTGAACTTCAGTTGACTCCTGAAGAGGACTTCGGCAAGAAGTCGAAACGTCTGGTTAAGTTATAAACTATATTGGCTGTTAAAAAGAGAAAAAATTGCTATTAACACCAACCTACTTTACCTTTTGTTGGAACCACTTCATGGCTTCTTCCTTAGACACCTTCTGTTTGTTGCCCACTCTTCCCTTCTTCCTTTTTCTGTAAGCCACTCTGTTTCCGGCTCGACACAACACAATGTAGAAGTCCATGCCATAGATACCAATGCTTGGGTCATATTTGATGCCCAAATCAATGTGCTCTTGGATACCAAATCCAAAATTGCCCTCTTTAGAGAAGTTGTCCTTTCTCAACTCGTATTCTCTGACTTTCAGACCCTTTTCCAGAATGTCTTCAGCCTTGGGGCCTCTCACAGTGCAGTGAACAGCTATCTTCTCATTTCGGCGAATGCCAAAGGACCTCACAGTGAACCGAGCTACAAAAGTTTCACATAAAAAGGAATATTTTTTGACATAAATGAAATGCACACTTGCCTCTGTACTATGATATATAACACTGTGTGGGGTATTATATGCGACTATAATGTGGGTGTCAATATTACAAACATAAGTTCTGATCAGATTTCTTACAAACTACCCAACATTATATTCGAGTGACTTGATTTGCAGCTTTAATATGCACTATTGGGAACAGTACACACAGCTAGTAACATAAATACACCAAATGAGCAAATTGTTTCCTCGTTGTGCAGTTAGGTAAAGGGTGGCATGTCACTGGACAGGCGTACGCATGCCACATAAGATTAAATTCACCTCTGGTCTGGAAAAATGCTTGCATCTGGTGCACTCTTAAATGTTCAAGTTGGACACTATTATTCACCTTTTGAATACACTGGGGTCTGTCCAGTCAATGCTTCAAGTACTTTAGCCGCTCTAGTGAGCCTATCACCGCTCTCCCCAACACATACATTCAGGCAGAGCTTCTGCACCCGCAGCTCCCTCATACTGTTGTCCTTACGATCCTGAAATAAGCAAGTACATAAGTCACCCTCTAGAAGCATAACTATAACACTAGACATCATTAAAACTAGTGGAAGACTAAATGCCTGAATATTCTTAACATAATCAAAATATCAGAACAGATTCTCATCTTTATCAACTAATACAACATGGATACTTCACACACATGTCCACTTACGGCCATTGCCCCTCTCTTTCCAGAAAGTCCAAAGGACGATTTTGGCGCATGCGCGTGATTAAAAGGTCATCAATAAATGTAACCGGCCGGGTCCATTTTTCGAGAGCAAGAGGGAGATGAGAAGAGTTTTGCTATTTCTGATTGTCGTGGTTGCTGCAGCACTAGCGGCTCCAAAGTCAGAGTTTGATGGTAGGTATAAAAGACATGTGAGAAAAGCAAGCAGAAAAACATGGTAGTGTTTTATTGATTAGCTGCAGTAGCTAGCTAGTAATTGGCTGGTGTATTTTATTTTTATTTATTTTTTTTTTAATATTAATTAGCAACATACTACTTGATGTTCTTTCCAGGAACCATTCGTTATGATGGCAAGGGAAGATACGAAGCCTACATGATTCCTCCTTATCATTCTAACCATGCCTCCTTCTTAGAGCGAAACCCAAGCTCTGGTTCTCTCCTAATGGCATGGTTCAGTGGTACGGCTGAAGGAGCCAACAAGTGTTCCATTGTAGTGGCCAATCTTCCTCCAAATAGCACTCAATGGTCCAAGTCCACACTTGTGTCACAGCAAGATGGGTACTCCAACCAAAATCCAGTTCTATTCTATGATTCACGTATAAATAACTTCAGACTGTACCATAGCCATCAGAAGGCCTCCATATCAATGGTGGATGAGAGTAAGGTTGGAGGGGGGGAGAGTACTTCCACCATTTGGAGCTGCCAAAGCCAGGACCAGCTAGGCACACAGTGGACTGAACCAAAGGAACTGCTCAAGGAGCTGGGGTCGTTTGATAGAAACAGAATAATATCATCTCTTCAGTCCAACACACTTATCTTTCCCATTTATTATGCAGGTAGTGATTAATTAATTGTAGTTGTATTTAGCTTTTACAACCTGCACCAGTACACTAAAGGTTATACTAATTTATTTCATATCTTTCACTCGGCCAGGTTATTTTGTTTTGCTAATTTACAAGAACTTTGTTTCCTATTAATGTGTCCATGAATAATAACAATGAATATTGTTAAAATTGGGGGAGAGGGATGACATTTGGCCCTATTCATTCCCCTGAATCAGCCCAGCAGTAAACAAATATTAGTTGCTTAGAGTGGTTCTTAGTGGATAGTTTGGTATAAAGTATGATATGCTTTACATTTATTATTTATTGTCACGGATATAAGTATAATCTTGTTTTGATTCTTAGTCAAAGACAGTTCCAACCAATACTCAGCCATGGAGATAAGTTCAGATCACATCACATGGAAAGATTATAAGGTCAATAACTCAAACTACCTGGTACAGCCTTCTGTGGTCAGACCTAAACCTGAGGACCCAGGTTTGCTAGCCTTCTTCAGAGACAGAAGGGCGGAGCACATTTATTGGGCTACTTCCTCAGACGAAGGGAAAAGCTGGACATCACCGAAGAAGACGGTGCTGCCAAACAACAATGCAGCCATCCAAGCACACGTTCTCATTAGTGGTAAACTAGCCATTGTTTTCAACCCTACCACACATGGAAGGAATGTCATCAGGATAGCTCTGTCAACTGATGGTGGATTGTCATGGCCTGCATACAGGGATCTCGAGGACTCCACAGAAAGCTCAGATGAATTCAGCTACCCAACCTTGCTCCAGTCTCCAGATGGATACATCCATGTATCTTATACTTATAAGAGAGAGACTATTAAATATTCTAAGTTTATGGAAAGTTGGATTGTTGAAAAGGACTGACTAAATTTATGTATTTGTTCATTTAAAATTTACTATTGGGTTGTGTAAGTTGATATTAGAGTTGTTATTTTTCATTTTTTTATATTTATCCCAAATACCACAATTTTCAGCTCTATATCTCCATATAGCTACTGCAATGAACATTACTTTATTAGCCACTGTAGTACATTGGGTTCAGAAAAGTTAACACTAACAAGTTTTTGTGAAAGGGCTAGCCTTCTATACTCTATCAGATTTGCTACTAGTATACAAACATACATGTACATTTAAGTACTAGTGGTGCGCTCGAATAGCGCAAATGCATGGCGAGCGAGTAAATATATGAGTATAGGTAAAGATGATTTGTGAAGGAAATCGCTAAATAATAGCAATGATTAGGCATGAAGAGTTAACAAT
>WLWI01003680.1_pt1 | contig 13136 bp, 3 predicted proteins | sample 6701501 | NCBI WGS metagenome assembly WLWI01 (sample SAMN12718690, study PRJNA515312) | sponge metagenome | isolation source: marine sponge | host: Mycale hentscheli | place: New Zealand: South Island, Marlborough, Capsize Point | collected 2014-11-01
TGTGATTTAGATGTGTGTTTTAAAGGTTTTCTATAAAAAAATTTAATTCAGAAATTCAACGTTGAGGAAGTTTCAGCAAACTGTATTGCCATTTTGTCATAATAAAAATTTTCTTTGGACTTTAAACAAGGTTACTTGTATGTTATCAATCGCATGCTTGTTGTGACGCATTTATTGGTGTAACCAGTCATATATAGATATTTCAACCATTCATGTGCGGAGTGAATAATACAGTTGACGAGCAATATTCGAAAATTAATAAGTAACAATTAATACCCAGTTTGGAACCTATACTGATTTGACTATAACCACGACATAATAGCACGGCTTGGCATGACAGGGAATTTCTTAAGCCCAGAAAGGAATTGTACTATACATCAACAAGCATGTTAATTGTCAATTCAACATTGATGTTAGTGGAATGATTAATTGTGTGAAAGTTGCATGATTCGTGACCGGAGGTAAGCGGCGGAAATATTTGTTGTTTGAAGTGGATAATGGTTTGGTAAAAATACTAATTTAGAGACGTATCAGGTCAATACCACTGACCAGGGAAATGCATGTAACCAACAGAAAAGTAAAATAATCATAAGTAATAATGTCATATCGCACGGCTAATAACAATAAGAAAGAAATTATCTGGCTACATTTTAACAGTGATCAACGAACTACAAAAGTTTTGTACAAAAGACATTTATTGAATTACACAAGTAATCAGTACCAGTATAGCCGGATGTAAATTTATATAGAAAGTATGTGTCAAATTCCAAAGCATATATAAAAATAGTTTATTTTGGTGATATGGTACATTGTATTTCGAGTAATAAACGACAGATATTGATACTAAGATATCTCCCAATACAACATAGTAAATTAAACATTTGTTGTAGATTCCTTCTGGAGTGACAGGGACCAGATACGGATGTCATCCTCGACCCCAAAATATGTTGCTGGACGACATCATCGGGTCATCAACGCGGAAACTACAACAACAAGAAAAACACAGAAAAAAAGAAACAATTCAACAATAGTGGACGGTTTACAGAAAGACAATTTGCATCTAAATCAGCATAGTCAAAGCGAGCCTGACGATGACGAGTGCGTTATGTCGGAGAAAGACAGAAACGCGGACGCGCGGACAACTTCGAGGAGTGCATTATGACCCATCTTCAGGATAACATCCAGCAGAGACTGACGAACCACAAGAGATAGAACAATTCAACGGAAAGACATTATTGCCTAACATTGATGAACATTACTAATTAAGAAACAGCCGATCATGTACCTACAAGAGTGAATGTGAATGCGGATGAATGATTGTCTAATGTTTCGAGAATTTCTGTTAGGAAGCTATTAAGTATGTCATGAGAAAGTAGTCAGTTTCGACATGAAAAATAATACTGTGGTAAATTATAATTCTTCGTGCAAATAGTAGTTAACGATTATGGTCATATTGGATTTAGAGGGCCTAGAATTACCTTAGAGTGATAGAGCCAACGAATACTATAAGGACAGGATCTTTGAATTTAAAATTAAATTGATAAATAAATTGCAAAGACGTATTTATCAATTCGAGAGGGTGGAGGTATGTAATGAGATGATAGGATCTTTGAAACGAATATAATAAGAAACTAAATACCGTGATATCAAAGTACAGAGTTTACAATTATACAGCAGGACCTGTGACGTCAAACAGAGCTGAGCAGTAGTCATAGTAACATAGCAGCGCCGTCTAGCGGCAGAGATATAACTGAAAGTGCAGAGCAAGGAGACAGCAGAAGGATGCGGGGAGAGACAACGATAACAACAGCTGAGTAGATGTAATATTTTGATGAAAAGAACATAGAAGAGATACAGATAGTGTCTACAGGAAATTACACTGTTTAGAACAATCCGAAATCTGTCAGAGTTTAGAAGAAACAGGTTTATAAAATAATTAAGGATGAATGGAGAATGAATGAAGAAACGGAATATAAATAAATAATCTCAACTGGTAATGAAGCTTTGATTAAATCGAATCAACCAACCGGACACTCAAAGTGAATATCTATCCCCATAGATTATATCCACTGTAATAAGACACATATTACAACATGATGGAGGTTGGGACAATCATAGACTTCAAGTTATCAGAAAGGATTAATCAAAAAGAAGAATGGAATTAGAAAACTTCATCAGATAACAACCCTGGACAGCGGAAGGTACGAAACGATTGGCTACCGAGGGGACGACGTCAAACAGCGGAACAGCACGTGCGGGGGCAGCGATCGGACGTTGAGAAGGAGGACCACGGGTGACAACGGACTCGAACGTAGAAGGCCATGGAGGAGGACACACAGCCGACTTATAACCTTAGAAGTGGCGACAAAAATCAGGTAAGAGATTCCGATTCTATGCATGTGAATGAACGTGAAAAAATAACTATACATTCAGAAGAGATAGAAAATATGTCAGTACATTCAAGCAGTTCTACGCCCGACAACCTAACTGAATTAGAAAAAGAGAACGAACAACTAGTAGGGACAGACAGTGTTCTGACTCAGTTCAATAGACAGGGAACTAAAGAAACAGTAGTCAGTGCTGGAGGTTTTCCAAATTTGATTAATACCGCGAGTGGTGCATTCAACAAAACTCATATTGACAGCCAAACAAAAGACAATTCAAAAGGTGACAGTGATGATGAGATTGTGATAAACGATACCGTAGGAGGCACAAGCGTTAAGGGGTCGCAAAGCCAAGGTGCTTTTCAGATGCAAAATACTGAAAATTCAGACACTGAAATTCCAAAAGTCAGATTGACAGTGAGAACAGCTGGACAGTCAAACAGTAAAGCCATTAATCAAAATTCAATGAACCCACTGAATGCTGTCAATTCAGGAACTACGACCACTACGTTCCACGATAAACCAAAACAGACAAGCATGACAGAACCAGACAAAGACCATTATGTCCAACTAGCAAATGAATTTCCTACTGAAGACAGACGACTGTTAGAATATATACAGGGGGAATCCTATAGCCAGAGTGACAAACAAAACCTGGACAACAGGAAGACACATAGATATGACAAGTCCACAACAAGACAAAGAAACACGGGACATATCAATACTGAGATGCAAAATACTTCCTATGGTTACAACCCAGCGGGCATGCAATTACCACCACCTACAAGACAAGAATACTTCCCTAGACATATCGAGCACCACAGCGTGACTCATGGGCCTGATGACATGGAAACAATTAAACAATCATTGGCCGTACTAGCGAGTTCTTTGGCAGAGAAAGAGTCAAGAAAAGAATCTTATAGTATGTCCACGAATGGCCTGAAATTCCCCGTATTCACAGGAGAACTAGATGACAATTATGCCGCATTTGTCAAGCAGATAGAATCCAATTTCAAATTCCTGAACTGGCCAAATCATGTCAAATTGGATTATATCCCTTTGATTCTCAAGGGCAGAGCCAGAATGTATTATGACAATTTGGCACCAAAACAAACAGCTGATTACAACGAGCTCATGGCCTCCTTGCATGATAAATTCGGAATGTCACGGCGTGGAGTCCTTCAGCAATCCCACCTCTTAGACAGAAGCCAAAGGCCTAACGAATCAGTTGCAAGTTACACAAAAGACGTTCTAGCCAATATGCAGAGACTAGAGATCAATGACGACGTTACCATGCTAACTCATTATCTGAGAGGGTTACGCCCTGACATACGTTTAGCAGTGACTACACACAGACCATATGATATATCACAAGCTGAAGAAGTTTCTCTTCTGGTCGAGAAACAGCTAGCCAAAGTACCTGATCAAACACAAATCCTCACAACCACTGTGAAAGAATTACAGGCTATCATTGAAAGAAACAATGGGAACAGTATTATGCAAACCACTAGTATGAACAATCAACCCGACAACCAACAATACAAGAATCTGAGAGAGCACAATAGAACAAAGAACGAAGACTATATGGCTTTTTGCAAAAACTGCCAAGAAAGACATCCCTGGGGTCAACATACTAAGCCTTTTAAGACATACGCAACAAGGCAGCAAAATGTAGATCAAAGAGGTCAAAGACAACAGGGCCCCAACAATGAACAAAGGCCGACAAGAGGCCCATGCTATAACTGTGGCAACTATGGTCATTTCGCTAGATTCTGCCCAGTGGATTTAAAATAAAACGCCCCAGCCAGCACAAAAACAAACTATACAACACGAGACAAAATGACAGATATATACCAGAGGATAAAATAACAGACGAGATGAGATATCAGGCAGTATACAGCGATAGTCATATCCCAACAGACTATATCAATCTATGGCACACAAAACAACCAACTAAACGGCAACTGAGCAGAACACAAGCGCACCGATACATAATGAGAGCCAATCCGGACTTGTTAACCAACCACTTGTCTAGTGACTCAATACTGACTATCAAACTTCGTTTATGGAATAAGAGACTATATTCAGAAAGAGCTCTGGTGGATAGCGGAGCTAATTTGAGCTTCATTAGCAAAGAGACTATGAGAAAACTTTCTTTAGCGGGTGGCCTTTCTAGATCGAGAGTACATGATTTCCACAGACGCTATATCGGGGCCACAGGAACTGAAGGGATAATATCAGACTGTTTCCTTACAGGGATATACCTTTCAGACAGTCATTATGCAGTAATAAAACTACATGTTGTGGAATCAGATTCATTTGAGATACTTTTGGGAAGAGATTTCTTATTGAAAACCAGAGCTGTTTTAGATTTGAATAAAGCAGAATTAAGGACATTTCAATATGAACTGAACCTCGACAATTCAATGATAGTCAAATCAGGCGAGAGCATTAAATGCAGAGCGAGAGTGAGTAATGAGATTATACCAGACGGAACTTTACTACAAGTAAGACATAAAGAAATCATCCCCGGACTTAGCACAAAAGAGGCCATTTCGGTGTCAAAGAACAATTGTATGTGCATCGAGCTCTATAATAACAATGGGGCTACTTACTGCCTGACAGAGAATTATCACATTGCTACAGCAGAGACAATCCCTCTATCTAACAAAAACCAAACAATTGAAAGCAAACTGCCTACTACAAAGAGACCACAGTTCACAATCAGACATCAACATCAAGGCAAGCTTCGAGATAATGACCTGATCGGTGGTTCATCTAGTAGGAAACCGTGTCGGGTCCGTCATTTAGCCGTCGAAGCCAAAGGGCACCAGAGCGAACTATATAGTGCGTCTAGTAGAAAAAATAGTTCCGCTCCGACCGTGACTAGACATTGTCACAGAGTTACAGACAAAGACAAACCAGTGATAATAACAACAGATCAACAGAGACAAAGTGTAGCCGACCCTACCACAAACAATGAGACAGAGCCACCCAAAACAGTGAATTGGGGAGATTCTAGGGAAGGGGATATAGACGTATCACAAAGAGAAGAACTGGTGCAAATGCTAAACAATCATAAGAATGCTTTTGTTAATTCTGATGGGAAAATTGGTAAATGTGACATTGCTCCTTTAAAAATCAAGTTAAAGCCAGACGCCAAACCAGTTAAAAAGACTCAATACAGATTATCGCCCAAGTTGGTACAAGCAGTAGATGACCAGATTCAGAACTATATCGACCAAGGAATATTAGAAGCATGTGATTCAGAGTGGAATTCACCGGTTTTAATTCTAGCAAAAGGGGTTAAGGCGTCACAAAAACACTTACAAGACGAGAAGTCAAAGGAAAAACGTTATCGATTTGTATGTGACCTCAGAGCTGTAAACGACCAGATAGTGAATGACACTTTCGTAATCCCTAATATTGAAGACTTGCTAGATTCAATTTGCTCTAAATACGAGGATGAAGACATGAAACCAAGATTCTTTTCAAGTCTTGATCTCAAAGACGCTTATTTCCAATGTACCCTAGATGCTGAAAGTAGAGATTACACGGCTTTTCGATGGAGAAACATGCAGTTACGATTCTGTAGAGTGCCAATGGGCCTCAGCTCGTCCGGCGGTAAATTCTGCAAATTAATCAATAAGATTCTCGGAGATCAATTACAAACCTGTGTCATTGCGTATTTAGACGATATCCTTGTTTATTCCCCGAACTATGAACAGCATATGAAAGACTTGGAATCGATCCTAAAAGCATTTGAAAAAGCTAATTTGAAATTAAGCCCAACTAAATGTAAGTTCGCCAGATCCTCAGCAGAATTCCTGGGTTTCAAATTTGATGCTGAAGGATATGCACCCAACCAAAGACACACTGAAGCATTGTCAACCTATCCACGACCAAAAACAGTCAGACAGTTAAGGACTTTCCTGGGGTTAGTGAATTTTTTCCGGAAATTTCTCAGAGATAGGGCTGGTATAGCAGCACCACTATTCGCTTTGACCAAGAAAAACGCGATATTTAAATGGTCAGAGGAATGTGAGAACAGTTTTGAACAATTAAAACACATGCTCACTTCAGAACCAACATTAGCCTATCCAAGATTCCAGACTGACTTCCATCTTTTCTGCGACGCATCCACAAACAGTATTGGAGCGACGTTGATACAATTAGATGAAAACGGAAACCATAAACCTGTAGCTTATTGTGGGAGATCTCTGACCAGACACGAACGAAATTACAGTGTTACTAGATTAGAACTATTGGCGGTGGTATACAGCGTACAGTATTTCAGGACATATTTGGAACATAGAAAATTTTTCGTGTATACAGACCACAGTGCAGTAACCAACCTGTTAACCACAAAGACATTGACACCACAAATGGCCAGGTACGCGCTTATATTGCAATCATTTGATTTCGAAATCAGACATCAGAGAGGCAAAGACAATGAAGCAGCAGACTCTTTGTCACGTAGAGAGTACAATACAGACCATACAGAGATAGACGATTATATAGATAGATTTCCAGAGGACCAGGGAGAAAGAGCTATGGACGAGGACAAAGGTATCATAGCAACTCACGACGAACTGACAGCAAGAGTATGCCATAGAATTGAAACTATGAGAAAACAAAACACAAGTGCACTGCAGCGAAACAGTCTGTTAGGCCAGGAAGACCTTACAGAAAGCTTTAATATTCTATACGCATTAGAAAACCCGAGCACAGATAAACCAGTGAATAAAGACAATGTGGGGGAGCCTTCAAAAACCAACAAAAATAACAAAAACAGATTGAAGAAGGGAAAATTAAACAAAGCCACAAGGAAGAAAAATGACAAAGCAGCAGACATTGACGAATTAGAAAGAGATATTCACATGCTACACCAGCCATACAATCTGAGACCAAGGGGAGGAGACATGAGATTTTTGAACCATGACAGTGTTATAGACGCTTTACAGGACAGTGACATTGAAAATACGAACAATAGGCAGGATACGGCTAACTCGATGGACAAAAGTAGAAAAAATGAAGTAGTGGGTATAAAAGTAGTAATAAAAGAACAAACAAACGATCCGATATATGGTGCACTAATGAACTATTTAACTGACAAGGTCCTGCCAAAAGACAATGAGATCATGAGACAAGTGATAGCTATGGAACCACATTATTTGTACCACGAAGGAGCATTGTACAGAAAGCCAGGTTCAAATAGATGCCAAGAATTACGTAATCATAGACTAGTAATACCTGGAACTTTAGTACAAAAGATATTGGAAAGGGTACATGGAAACGACACCAGTGTCCACCACGGTGTGAACAAAACAATATTTAACACCAAAAAACATTACTACTGGGTTAATATGGAAAGGGACATAAGGGTGTATGTAGGAACATGTCATCATTGTTTGACGAAGAAACATGGTCAACGTAGGGAGAAACCACCACTACAAAAGTGGCAGCAAATGGAACGGCCTTTCGAATTTGTCTTTGTCGATATAGCAGGCGCCCTACCACTAACCAAAGCACGATTTCAGTATATCTGTGTGCTTGTTGACGCATTTAGCCGCTACGTGATTGCTTTCCCAATGAGAACAAAATCTAAAGGGGAGTTCTTTCAAGGAATATACAAAAACTTGATATGCGTCCATGGTTTAATCGACCACCTCCACAGCGACAGAGGAGGAGAAAATTGTAACCTGATGTTCAAACAATTGTGTACAAAATTCAACATTGAACACCATATCAATAGCGGATATAGCAGCGCGTCAAACGGTCGAGCAGAAAGATACATCAAGTCCATTACGGAAATTCTGAGAACAATGGTAAATGACAAAGGATCAGATTGGGACATACTATTACCCCACGTGATATTCCATCTCAATTGTGCAGTCAACACAGCGCATAACCACAGCCCGTACTACTTATTACATGGAAGAACACCAAAGACATTGGACATGATACCAGGGACCGCAGATTTAGAGGAAAGCGACATGGATTTTGTATCACAAATGAAAAGAAATCAACATGACGCTTATGAATTGACAAAAAACGTATGTGATATAAAGGGGGAGAAAATGAAACGGTATTATGACCTCCATACAAAAAAACATAATGTTAAAGTAGGGAGTATCGTCTACCTATACAGACCAGTAAAGGCAGCAGAGACATCATTTAAACTTTCTCAACATTATGTAGGACCATACACAGTGATTGAGTTGCTAGCACGAGATAAAGTGAGAATAATTGACAGTCAAAGCAGAAAGGAATACCAAGTCCCGATTCATGTTTCAAGGTTAAAACTGGCCTCCCAGTTGGAAGACAATAATTGACATTTGCTATAATCATATGATTGGGACGAGGAGACAATGATACCAATAGCATAAACTTGCCAAGTAGTACCTTTGCAGTTATCAATAATAAATCCATATGTTTCAGAAACAACTCAAGATGACGGCCAAATTAATCTTATTAATGCTGATATGGACGCTTCAGGGCAGTACTGTGGTAGCTGGAGGGGCCGATCCCAATGGACATAGTGACAGTTTCTCAAGGATAAATTACGGTACTATCTTTCGTACTATAAAGACGCATTTCATCCCGACAGATTCGATACATCATCTATATTTTAGCATAGAATTCCCAGAGAAACCTGATTTCCCACAAATGCCCCGTTTCCCTGCTAGGAAATGCGATGTTTTAACGTGGGACGACAACCACAGACCTCCATTATCAATAGTGCATCAGATGAGAGTATGGCGTCATTTTGAGCAAAAAGCAGCAAAGCCATTGGCAGAAATTCAACCTGAAGTGGTCACTCACTACCCTGATAGCGCAATGTATAATAACGTCACCTACAGAGCAGAAAGAATGCAGATAAACAGAGCTAAACAAGTAGCATGTCTAGAAATAGCAGGATACATTAAACAATTTGTGTCACGCTACGAAAAGTTCAGGAAAGAAATATTGAAATCCTATGACGATTTATATGACTTATTACAAGGGAAAGTCAGTAGTAAAACCAGGAATAAGAGGGCAGTTTTGGGATTCATGGCCCCACTGTTCAATAGTATTTTTGGAATAGCAACCGAGCCGCAAGTAAACAGAATCCAAGAAAACATTCAGAGATTATATAAGAACCAACAGAACAGTGTTAATTCCTCTCAAGAAATAAGAAATGATTTGATATCGTTACAAGATGCCACTAACAAAAGAATCGCCAATCTCTGGACAGGAATCTCTGAATTAAATGTCAATGCCAGACAAACAGAACAGTGGATAAGAAACCTTACCCATGACACAAACGAGTACTTTGAAAATGTGGAAAGAAAAATAACTGATATTTATTCTTGGATTAGAACAACGAGTACTATTCATGATAATGCAAACTTAGTGCTTATAGATGCAGTGACAATCAGTGATCAAATTGACAATTGGCGACAGGCTATCGTAGGATTAGCAGGAGGTCTCATTCCGGAAAGACTTATAAGGAAATCAGATATGATATCGTCACTGACCACAATAAAATCATGGGTTAATCAACGAAACCCAGATTTCAGGTTAATACATGATGAACTGGATGTGCAATACTATTACCTCAATAAGCTGGCGACAAGTTTTGTGAAAGCAGAAGAGGACAGACTAACTTTGATAGTACACGTTGGGGTGCCTTTGTCTACATTGAAAAGTGTTTTCAAAATATATCAAATGATAACGAGGCCAGTGCCCCTCATGGCAAATGACAGTGAGACATTAGCAGGATATACAAACCTCGACAAGGAGCAGATACCAGATTACATAGCAGTATCTGAATCTGGAGAATTTTATAATCAATTATCACAATCGGACTATGAGTATTGCATAAGTAGACACGACACCACGTGTCCAATCCTTGCTACTATTCATGACGTATCAAAACTCAACTGTGCTGGGGCTCTGTTCTTTAATTATCATGAAGCTGTACAAGATTTATGTGTGTTTAATGTATATAATAATGATGACTTCAAATCCTATATTGAATACGTGACGGAGGGGAAATACTTAGTAGCCACACCTGATTTTAATTATCAAGTGATGTGTCCAGAGAAAGCAAGAAACCCACAGAAAGGTTTCCTCAGTCTGGTAACTTTACCTTGTGCTTGTGAGATTCAAACCACAGATATAAGGATACCAGCATCACTGGCCATGTGTAATGACAAGACGACGGACGTACAATTACATTACCCTATCAACGCAGCCCAACTTATGTTATTAGACATTGACGATTTTGACCTAAACGTACCTATTACAAAACTACCAATAATTAGCGACAAGATGAAATCTAACGACATTGACCTCCGACCATTTATACATAGAGACAAGAAATTTTCAATCAACCTGGCCAAGAAAACGGCTATAAACCAGGACGGGAAGCATGATCTGTTAGCGCCAAAACCCCCAGTTAACTATGATAACGGAATGAATTGGGATTATATATACCTGATTACATCATTAGTATTGTCAGTATCAACCACATGCGGACTCCTTGTGTTGACAGCATTAGTGTATATCAAGTGGAAAACGGTCATACCATTGTTGTTACTTTTAACTCAGAGGACTGAACGTATGCCATTAGCAGAAGCAAAACCGACAGTACCACTGAGTGTTTTATCAATTGACAACACTATTTTGATTGTCCAGGTGTCGATTTTGGCGTCAGCATTATTGCTATTTCTCACAAACAGCTGTGTAAGACATTACAGAGCTGGCAAATTTCGAAAACAGACTAGTATAGAGTTACATAGCACTGGAAGCTTGGTAATTAGCGATGGTCAAATAGCGCATGTATTCGAGTTATTCACGATTCAAGCTTGCCTGTTAAACGTCAAAATCACTAAGTTGCCGGCAATAAGCAGAATCAACGTGACATTCAACGCGTTCCAAAAGCCGAAATTACAGATCGAGTGGGCGGAACCATTCACTTATAAATTTCAAGAAAGACAGTTCAACGCTACAGCTAATGTGGACGAATACATCGACAGTAAGACAGCAACAACTATTCAAAGATTTCTACATGACATAAACGTTCAGTCACTAAATTATTTCAGTACTTTCAGAATGCAATGTAAATGTCAGTGTGAAACCTCGCGACAGTTAATTTACGATATAACGAAGAAAGTGTCGTTCCAAGACACGTCACTCGAACGCCAGTTGCCGCAAATTCAAGGTCAGTCATCTGCCTAATCACCGACCCCGGGAATCGGAGGCTGATAAGTTAAAGGGTTCGAATCGCTCATGAAAAATATTTGAACAAGATCTAAGCGCTTTAAAGTAAAAACTAACAATGTACAAAAAAAATAAGGGTGTATGACAACTGTATGACCTTTATCGAGCTGACAAAACCAGTAGAACCCTGTTAACAATGACTAATGGATGACGGTAAGAGTGTCAACATAATCGTTACATCATGATTGAATTGCTATGAACGTGGAATAATTGAAGGACGACGTAGGACGACGTAAGACATGCGACATTTATCAAGGGTGTTAACTATATCATATCTGTACATAATCAACATAAACATTGTGTATATAAGACATAAACTGTGCATGTATTAATAATAACCAGGATGTGACTAACATATACTGATTGTACTATACAACATAATCATGTAGTTATTTGCACGAATAGGACATTGCATTGGAGGTATATTATCCAAGGAAATGTCAGATGAAATGCGACTTGTGTAGAGAGTATTTCAGTAGCTTATTGTATGATTCAGAAAGACTATGTATTATTGTGGAATAGAATGAGAGTTGTATTCAGAGGGCCAGAGAACGCTAACGGAGAAAGTATTGTCCAGATAATGAGAGGAACTGGGGAATCATTATAGCCCTACCTTTAATTGTCGGGAGAAATATTTGCAATATACGCAAACCGAACAGAGTTAACTGTATTATTCCTGAGAGAAAAATGAAAGGTAGGCTAGTACAGTAAGCTGTAACGCTTATGTTTCTTCCAGGAGGTAGCAATAAAGAAAGCCATAACCGGGTCATAAAAGAGTAGTGAGTAAACATACCAGCAAGGTCCAGAGGGACGATAGCATGTCTGACTATCAACAGAATGGCTATAAAACCGGGAAAATATGAGCAACAGATACAGGTAACCAGGAGATCGTTAGCAATCTGTTGACAGAAACAGGCAAACAAACTGGGAAGTTACTCAGTGTAAGTGACGAGGAGCAGATGCAACGTTACTTCAAATAGCAGGAAATTGGCGTGTTGGAATGTAGATTTAGGCAGGGAAAAACGATTACAAAAATTCCGCCAACGTTGGTATGTGAGCCAGAGGCAATAAAACCATAGTCAGTCTGTACAGTCAACTTATTTGGCAAATAGACCTATTTATATCTCAGTCAGCGGCTGAGGATGGCGGCATGAGCGGTGTTATAGGACACTGTTTTGCACTAGAAGACTGAATTGGGCCGGGGGACAACCTGGGCTATTGAGATGAATTCTGGGATGAAACATGCCCCAGAGCAGTATCGATCACTCGACCCTAGACTGTAGCCTAGCACGCTACCACTAAGCTACGGCCACCCAGTCAGCGGTTGAGGATAGTGGTCAGTACTGAATGAATACAGAACAGATACAGCTTGTTCCAAAGCATACAGCAGATACAGCTTGTTCCAAAGCATACAGCAGATACAGCTTGTTCCAAAGCATACGGAGCAGATACAGAGCTTGTTTCAAAGCAATGACAGTGACAATT
>WLWI01003681.1_pt1 | contig 13135 bp, 4 predicted proteins | sample 6701501 | NCBI WGS metagenome assembly WLWI01 (sample SAMN12718690, study PRJNA515312) | sponge metagenome | isolation source: marine sponge | host: Mycale hentscheli | place: New Zealand: South Island, Marlborough, Capsize Point | collected 2014-11-01
ACACACACACACACTCAGTTTCTAAGAAAATATATCAAATTTTTATTTCTACTTTTTCTCTTAGTGGGCGGGCAAACTGCTGAAGAAAATGAAATTATAAAGCTGACTCAGCAGCTTATTAACTCCATTGCAGATAAGCACTACAAGGAATATGTGTGAGTAGATGCTTAGAGCACTGTACTACACAGTATGCACAGTATAGAGTGGGTGTTGGTGATTGGGGGGAGGGAGGGGGTAAAAAGTGCACGTATGTACTTTATATGCTCTAGACTGTTAGTAAGTTGTACCCAGATTGGTAAATATGGTGTGCATCCCATTATGAAGAAGGCAGTGGAGTGCAGAAGGGAAGTGGTTGGGATTTGTAGTACTCACTCAATATTAGAATACAGTACTACCAGATGTAAATGTTAGTGTTTGATTTCTGAGTTTGTCTGAGGAATCGGTTAGCACTACATGTGTGTAATGTAGGCACACATTACACACACACACACACGTACACACACACAGAGTCATGAATATCCATAGCTATCTTGAGCTCTTTCCTCTTAGTCAGTCAGCCATATTGCGTTGTTAGACATGGTTGTTGTATTAAACATGCACTAGTAAATACAAGTCATAGAATTAGATACTGCAATAACAGTGAAACAAACAGTATGGTTGAGAGAGTATGAACTGAGGAGAAAGGAAGAGAAATGGGACTGGACAGGGGAACGAAGAAGAGAGAAATAAAGATGGTGAGTGGAAGATAGGTGATAGAAATAGATTGTAGTATTAGGAGGCTAAGTAAATTAAAGAAATAAAGATAGATGCTTTATAGTATTTTGTAGATGCAGGTGCTCCTGGTTTCAGATATTGAACAACCACCTTAGGGTATATGACTGATTTCATTCAACATGCTTTACATTCATTGAAAAGACTTCACGTGACGTGTTAACCCACTTCCCTTGTACACTTAGTTGTAAATTCATAATGTTGATCTTGATTAATTAGTGTGTTTGTTTGTTTGTATTTAGGAAGCTGTGTATTGATGATATGACGTGTTTTGAGCCAGAGTCCTGCTCTCAGCTGGTGTCTGGAATGGAGTTTCATAAGTTCTACTTCGACCACTGTAAGTTCAACTAATCTCCATGAATTTGTGCCTTATTGTCACGTAAAATCTAAGATTACAAGATCTAGTCCATTATTGCATAAAAGAATGAAGAAATAGTAGTGTTCTTTATCTGTCTGAGATCGTGCAAGCTGTGTGTACATACATGTGTTAGTGTGTACTGAGTAGTCACAAATACACCAGTAGTCACTATGCTGGTGTTCTTAGCAGTTTTTATTTTCATGATATATCCTGCAGTTCCAGCCACGCCCAATGCAGTCCAGCAATCCATTGTAACTCCGAAGGTGCATATGTTGGGAGAGACGGGTGCAGTCATTGCTTACATCAGGCTCATCCAGAGTGTCAACAAGTGAGTCACAGATGGAGCTATGCTCTTGAGTTGTTACTAGAGACAGTATATGTGCCCAAGCACAACTAGCCAGAATACTTTTAACCGTACATTTCACGATTGGTAAATCCCCTTATTTATTTATTATTATTTTGCTAGAGGCCTTTTTTGTTTTGAGTCTTCTTTTTTAAAGGTTGTAAATTGTTTCATTATTTGAAACCTTATTTAACTCCTTTGTTTAGAGAGTTATGTGCCATGCAATAACACTTTTATACTGTCATTGAAACTCTTTATACAATGACTTTACCAGATTTACCAGATTGGAATATGACCCTTTACCAACTTGGTTGTAAATAGTGACCCTTTACCAACAGTGTAGAGGTCTCCTGTACTTGTGTTTGGACAATCAAATGAGTATAATTGTAAATCTGTTATTATTACTAGCCAGTACCCTGCCACACAGTGGTACTTAATTTATATAGCATGGGGTCTTTTTAATCTTCTCTACTACTTGATTTAGTTATATCAGTTTCTCTCTCTTCTCTTTCTTCCTGGGTCATCTCAGCTCTAACCTTACCTTACCTCTATTCAGCTCTTTCTTCTGGGGTCATGGATTCCCTTCGCCCTTTTGTCTATCTTTCCTGCTTCTTATACTCTCTGTCCTTTTATAAACTTAGGCTTTGTGAAGCCATCTGTTTACTCACCAATTTCACCTTCTTTTAGCAGTTTTTTTCCTTCTAATTGCTTCTACAGAATGTGATGATCCTTTACCCATTCACTTCTAGGCAACACTTTACCAAACAGCCTCAGCTCATGAATTATTCATGAAACATGCCATTGTCATCATTGCTGACACACAAGATATACAGATTATTATTATTTAGAATTGCTATTATTATTGGAATTAGAATTATTATTATTATTATTGTTGTTGTTGTTGTTGATATATGTAGAGATGGAGTGGCAACCTCAGTTACAATCCCGGAGACCAGAGTGTGGCAGAAATTTGAGAAGGACTGGAAGTGTATCCACAGCCATCGTTCAGCTGGGGCTACTAACTCTAGTGCTGCTACTGCTGCTGCCTCAAATGCCTCTTCTTCCTCCACAAAGTTGGATGGCGAAACATAATAAACTGGTCACACGATTTTACCCTTTGGAACGTGATATGAACACTTTTAGTGATCTTTTAATTCTTTACTCAGCTATATTGCATGGATAGCGCTTTTAAATAAAACAACTTCTTTATTTTAATTTTTTTAATTTTTTTCTTCATGTTCTTGCTACATATGTGATTGTATTTTAGTGAATTGATGAGAGCAAGGTTTAGCCAAGCTGGATGAAGTTTAATTCATTTTATTGTGTCATGTTGTGGCTGTTTTGAATCAACTTATTTTTAAATAGGTATTTAACAGGAGCCACATTTTTGATCTCACTGATCCACTGCATTTATACTACTAGCTACAAACATACAGCATTGACTACTCAGACCTTAGTATTTGTACACTGGAAGAAAATGGGAAAGCATTAAGATAACTTCTATTTTTGTTATGTTGTGTGTGTGTATATAATATATATGTATATTTATTCCATCCTAGCCAAAGGCGAGTGAAAATAAAGCCTGAGGGTGAAATATCTAGCCATATCACTCTGACAAGTGTAATAAGTGGTTTATTCCACACTAGATATCTTCACCGTGAAGTAGTTTTTTAAAAAATTTTTTAATTTTTTAATTTTTTTTTTTTTTACATTTTTTTAATTATTTATTATTTTTTTTAATTTATTATTATTTTATTTTTTTATTTATTATTATTATTTTTTATGTAACTCAAGGAGTAAAGTTAGCGAAAACTCAAGGGGCTCCCCACAACCTTAGCTGATATTATAGCAGCTGCTCTAACCTGGCTCTGGGCCTAATATCTGTTGCTACATAGGAAATGCATAAGTAAGCAGGATGAAGCATAAGGAAACATTTTCCCTTGTCACCTGTGTTTAGAGTTGTCAAGTTGGGTTATTACACCCCCCTCCCCCCTGGACAATGTTATGAGTCTGTTGGTTCAGTATTTATGTGAGTGCCATAAGCATGAGTATAAATACGGCCAATCAGATGAGTGATGTACTGCAGTATCCAATGAATAAATACATTTATTATGTACTGCTCATGTGTGAATACCATATAGCAACAAGTTTCTTGTGCAATAAACACTTGCTTAACCTATCATATATTGTAGTTTTATGTTCTAACTGATAATCCCAACCTTCCAAATTTTAATTTAATTAATATAAGTGCAATTTTATGTAAAAACTGAATTCAACTACATGTACTTGTATTACCAAAAACAGTAATTGACGGAACTAGGCCACTACTGGAAAAAAAACAGCAACAACAATAACAACAAAAGTCAATATGTATAAGTCAGAGATTATTATTAACTGATTATGCAGTTTTGTGTAGGCCTTAATTTATAATTTTTGACTTAAATTTAGTTTTAGTTGTTGTTTCTTTACCCTGTAGCACTTAGCAACATAGGAATACTAAAGCAGTCTATGTAAAATGATTGACATTCACTATAGTATTAGTTAAAAAAAAGTTTTTTTAAAGTAATTCTGTGTTGCTAAGTACAACAGGGTAATATTTTGTTAAACTTCACTTCCTGATCAAAAATTTATATAAATGTTCCAGTACACTGTACAGTGACCATACCATTAGTATCAACTTAAATGGACATAGAGCCTGAGGGTGATTCAAAACTGAGAGAACAATTTTTAACAGCTCAACAGGTTGCCAGGCAGCTCAAGTGTTGTCTCATGCCTTGTATGTATTGAAGAATATGTTAACGAGCATTCAGAACAGCAATGGGATCTTCATTCTGTTACAAATCTAATCATGGAGGAATGAGCTTGTGGAATGCTTCTGAAACCCAGGAACCGCTTGTATACCGCACAAGCGCTCTGTCAACAGACCAATGAAATTTCTTTTTTTTCAAAGATTCTTATTATTCGTTGAATTTTTTACTCTTATAATAAGAATCTTTGACCCACTCCTCTGTACTATACAATCGTCTATTCATAGTGTTAATCACTGCAGGGACAGGGCTCAAAACAACAACATCCTTGGTTAAGATTAAAATCACATAACTTTTTCAGTGCTACTGAAGTAAACTAGCTAAGTATCATCAGAATGAAGTGCTCGTTTCTGGTATGGGTGTTTACAAGATCTAGCTATGGTATTTAGTCACTACATCATTATTATACATAAACTAAAACTATTCTTAATAAGTGATGCCTCGATTCCCGGTGGCGACCAAATAATTTTAATTCTGTATTATTTAAAAAGCCTGTGAAAGAGAGAGAATACATCTAATGAGTAAAGAAGGCTGAGAAAGAAATTGTGAAGTAATGTAATAACTGTTGCTATAGTTCAGCTGCAAACTGGTTTGAGAGTAGGTAGTGGATAGGTAGTCGGGCTCCGCCCGACTAGACGGAGCCTACATAAGATGTGAGGAGCGGAACTATCGTTGGTTGGTCAACAAATGTTTGGCGCATGCGCAAACAACCGGTTAATAAGGGGTGGGGCCGTAACCTTGAGACTTGCTATTATTAGCTTGCGTCCGCTTTTTAAGAAGCCGAGTTTTATTCTGTGAGCACTTGAGGCCTTTAGCGTAGAGAGAGTTTGCAGGAGAAGTTTGCCGCAGTTGAGTATGGCGTATCCTGGATATCCTCCGCAGGGTGGTTACCCCCCAGCTGGACCGCCGGGACAACCCGTGAGTGGAAGATACTGGGGTTGTGTTTGTGACTTCGTGCTATTTGGCCAATGCAAAAGAATTTTTATGAATATCTCTGTAATGAGCTGGGGCTCTGTAAACAGAAGTTGGGGCTATTAATGTGATAGAATATCAAGACAAGGTATACATACACGCAGGTTCAGTGAGTGTGTGCAGGACTGGTAGTATTGACTAGCTAGACGAAGGTTTTAGTGTGATGGCTAATACTTTCTAATACATATGGCAGGTAATTCACGAAAGCGTCCTGGTGTGAAGACTTTACTGTCCTTTAGTTTACATGGTTCTATCTTAACACGTCAACAGCTTTTATATGTTGATATTACTTGTTGTATGCTTTTTATTAGTTTGGAATAGTGTGACAAATCAAACTGTACTAAGCAAGCTTGGTTTATTCTATCAATGGTCACACTCACTTCAGGTGAATTTACAGTAAGCGGGTGCCTCCAGTTGTCTCACTATTGATGTAATCATGCACTCTGACCCCAGTGACCCCTCAGTGGGATTACAGCAGGAAATCTAAATGTCCATCAAGCTTAAAATTATGGTGTGTAATTATTATAATAATAAAATGTAATTTGATTGGTGGGAGGGGGGTGGCATAAACAGTATTATTTTTATTTGCAGAAAAAGTTACATGTAGCTTTAGTTTGAAATTTAACCTAAGTTAATGTTGCCTCTTATCCACTACCTACTCTCAAACCAGTTTGCAGCTGAACTATAGCAACAGTTATTACATTACTTCACAATTTCTTTCTCAGCCTTCTTTTACTCATTAGATGTATTCTCTCTCTTTCACAGGCTTTTTAAATAATACAGAATTAAAAATATTTGGTCGCCACCGGGAATCGAACCCAGGAACCGCTTGTATAGCGCACAAGCGCTCTGTCAACAGACCAATGAAATTTCTTTTTTTTCAAAGATTCTTATTATTCGTTCAATTTTTTACTCTTATAATAGGAATCTTTGAAAAAAGAGAATTCTGTATTGTTTAAAAAGCCTGTGAAAGAGAGAATACATCTAATGAGTTATTATTGCCTGGAGCTATACACATGATAGTTGAACTAGGCTCCATAGCAATAACAATAATAATAATAACAACAAATGAAATATACAAAGCAAGCCAACATAAGATGCTGCAATAAATTTTAAGCTCTACTGACAACTCATTTTCAAATCTTATTATAATGATGAGTCAGCATATTGAATGAATTGATGAAACCTCTCCTTGGCCCCCTTACCCGTCACTATCATGTCTGAATAAAGAGAGTAAGACAAGAATAATGTAATTTTAAGCATGACATGTCAGGAAACTTTGACTGGACTTGTTTAATTTTTACAATTATCGAGGTACGTGTGGCACAATTAACTTTCTTTTATTGTTGTCCTCAAATTCTGCATTGTCCAACATTTACAAGGATTTGTTTCTGAATCTATGTACAGTATTAATGTTACCGTGACTTTAACAAGTAAAGCTATTGCTTGAAAATATTGCCGCACTTTCTACAAGACTCATCTACAAGCTTGGGTGCAAATGAAGTCACCCCCCCCCCCCCCCCCCCCCCCCACACACACACGCACATACACGTCCCCCTTTACAGTCCCATTTGCCCCACCCCGGAGCTTTCTTCGTTTTGTGTACGCAGCCTTGCTCACTTCAATGGAATTTATAAATGTTGGGTTCTACTAATGTTCCCAAAGAGAAATCCTTCTATTTCCGTACTAGTCAGGGACTGCATTAGGTTATGGAGTTTTGGTTAACAGTCTAGTTATTATTTTGACAATATCTGGTAGTCCAGCTATTGTTGTCTTTATTAGTTTTTGTACACCATACTGAAACCATTCCTCGTTTTCTATATCTCAGTTTGAGTGCATCACTAGTGACTTTCAGTGTATGAAAGGAACAGTTGAGCTAAATATATTTTTTCTTCCTACGTTCAGGTGGTTCGGAATTACTTCCAGGCATATTTATGGCTATTTAAAGAAAGCTTCTTTCGCTTTTTCTTTTTTTTTTTGAAGAAGTATGATGAAAAATCAGAGCACTAAGAGTGCAAACCCGCAGCACTAGTTAGTTTGTTCAAGATTCTGAGATTCTTCTGGAGTTTCTTTGGCTCTTTTGTGGACAGGCATAGCATTTGACATTGGCATGCTTGTGTCGCTGGGATTGAATTCTTCAGGAGTTTCAAGGGTATTTTTAATGGACATGACATTTAGAATAAGCTATTCTATGCTCTTGGGATCGATCTACACTTTCTAAAGCTCTTTTACGTGTTTAACACTCAGCCATAGGGTTTTTACAACTTTCTGAAGACTTTATGACATTCTCTGGCTTTAGTATTAACCTTGGCTTGAAAGCAAAGCAATAACCACAGGAACATTTGGACTCTCTGACATGCAAATTACAAGAACGCTTAAAACACACTTTTTCAGGCATACGTACACGTATGTACATGTACAGTTGATGAAAGAATCACACTTCCAGCAATGGAGACTGGAACTAGAGCACACAGAACAATTTGAACCGGGGGCGGTAAAAAGTTTACGCTCGCGTGAGCACATGTGATTCTAAATTGTAGGTAGACTAATAAATGGGTGTGGCTATATAGCAGTACCCGTGATGGTGTCTACCTTCTCTCGTTTTCTCCAAAACTAAGCCGAAATAGACAAAGTGACAAATTAAAGGGACTTAAACCATCCTCTAGCCTGAGTTCCTCTTCTCTCAAGGCATGAAAGTCCACCATCTTTAGATCAATTTGAATGAGTGATTGAATGAATGAATGACAAAGAGACTACTATAACCCTCACTCAAGTGCATGCTGAGAGTTAATGACTGGTGTACGTGTAACCCTCACTCGAGTGCATGCTGAGAGTTAATGACTTGTGTACGTGTAACCCTCACTCGAGTGCATGCTGAGAGTTAATGATTGGTGTATGTGTAACCCTCACTCGAGTGCATGCTGAGAGTTAATGACTGGTGTACGTGTAACCCTCACTCGAGTGCATGCTGAGAGTTAATGACTTGTGTACGTGTAACCCTCACTCGAGTGCATGCTGAGAGTTAATGACTTGTGTACGTGTAACCCTCACTCGAGTGCATGCTGAGAGTTAATGACTTGTGTACGTGTAACCCTCACTCGAGTGCATGCTGAGAGTTAATGACTTGTGTACGTGTAACTTATAACAATTTCAAATATCTATGAAATGGTAACTTCCTCGCGCCTGGTCAGAGGAAGTGGCATCAAGCTATAGTGTTTGATTATTAAAGCATCTTTAGTGAATCTCCATAAAGAGCCAAGTCTACCTTATTACTTTAGGCTATGCAGCTGTATTTTTCACTCAGGGTAATAACTTGATGTCGTAATTAAGTGATGGAAACCTTTCAATAGCTAATTTGTTCCTGACCCCTAATTAATTCCTATATAATATTATATAGAGTGAAAGGTTTTAGGGACTAATGTGTTAAATTTATAAGTCTACAGTTATCTCTAAGTTTCCTCATGGGACAGTTTCTTGGCTTATGAACAAGTGATAACTTTGCCATGGTAATTGCTATTGTAGCATGGTTGGTGATGACGTGATAGAATTTTAGATAAGGAATTGTCAGTGATAAGGTAGGAAGTGTGTATGGATGTGTTTAATGTGTCTTTCACTACGGTGACAGTTACTAGACACATATTTGCAAGTGTGGCACTCAGGGGTAAAGGACTTTTTTAGTAGTTTAGTAGTTGTATGCAGTAAGTATCTGAATTATTGAGATGTGTAGTTGGTGAGCAAGTGAGACACTATCAGGGGTAACAAGTAGAGAATTGGGGATATTTGTTTGTGTGGACGTACGTATGCCACTTTGTACTTTGACCCTTACATGTTTGTGTTCACTTGGAGTTCGACCCTGTCCCCATACTCCACAAAGTAGAATCCTTTGGTTTATCAATCTTTACCCATATCATCGATTGTTTACCCCTTTCAATTAGGTTGTGTCTGTCGTATCTGCTTTTTTTTTTGCAGACACAATAAAGTCTTACAGACTTAAGAGTTCATTTTCAATTCAAATTAGCGGTAGTGGTAAGTTATCTTGGCTAATGCACTGTTTTTCATAGTTATAGCCCTACGCAACAGTATTGTTTTTACTTGAAAATCCATTGTGCAATAGTCTAATCACGAAGGCAAGTTTGTGTTGGTATATCCAGTCAACAAGTGTGTGTGAAAGTGTAGAGTGTTGCACCTACTGCTTAGCTAAAGAATAGCGCAATGTAAACATTAACAAATAATCATATTAGCTGCCTTTACACCGCTTTTTTTGGCTACTGCTGTAGTATGCAAGTGTTTAGGGTAAGACTATAAACTGTGAGGTAATTCTTTAGAAAAACATGCTTTTTTTGTTGTTGTTGTTTTTCTAGTCAAATAGTGGTGGCAAGTGGTTACTATGGCATTGAAACCACTTACCATGTGTAATTTAAGCCGTGAAAGTAACTAGAGCTAAAAGTACAAACCCTCATCGTTAGTTTAAAAAATGCAATAATTTGCAAAAGAATTCACTTTTGTTGAATAACCAAGTTTTTAAATTTTCAGCTTATAACAGTAATAATTTTGTTCTATTTACGAATATAAATTTTAACTTTTCTAACTAAAGCATTTTAAATGCTTGCATCTCTGGGATTCTTCAGGCATTTCAAGGGCTTTTTTGGGCATGAACATATAGAACCAGCCCTTACACACACCTGGGATGATCCATACTTTCTAAAGCTCAGCCATACAGTTTTTACGACTTTCTGAGGACTTCGTGGCATTCTCTGGCTTTAGTATTAATCTTGGCTTGGTAGAAAAAAATTAGCCACAAGAACATTTGGACTTTCTGACATGCATGCTACACGAACACTTAGGGCACATTTTTTGGAGAGCAGGCATGCTTACAGTTGATGAAAGAAACACACCTCCAGCAGCAGAGACTTCCCAACACCAGACAAAAGAAGTTAAGCACTGGAACTACTGAATGCACATAACAAATCTGAACTAGACGCAGTAAAATTTGTACGCTAAATGGACAAAATGATGCCTTCTAAAACTAGGTGAACAGGAGCCAAGACATTAACTTCAGGCAAACTAAATTAATATAGCCAAATTATTACTTTGTATACAGATTTAGTAATGGCAAAAAGCAACTTTTATCAGATTCTACCTTGTGTGAATTACTTGTGCACATGGCTCGCTTGCCATTTGTGCTGAAGCACATCACTAGTTATAAATCATGTTTTACTGTGGTTCTAGGGCTTCCCCCCAGCGACTGGCTATCCCCCTGCTGGCCCTCCTGGTGGAGCTTACCCGCCTCCTGGGGGCTACCCACCTCCTGCTGGTGGGGCTTATCCTCCTGCTGGGGGTGCAGGCTATCCTCCACCTGCTGGAGGCCCAGGATTTCCTCCTGCTGGGGGGCCAGGATTTCCTCCTGCTGGGGGACCAGGATTTCCTCCTGCAGGAGGACCCCCTGGTGGTTTTCCCCCTCCTGGGGGAATAGGATTTTCAGGTGAGCAATTGAATAATGTTGTTGCACTACTCCAGAGATAAGTTCAGTAGCCCTGGATGGTGAGAATTTTGTGTTTGTAAACTGTGTGGGTGTGATGGAGGAGGATATCCTGGAGATTGTGGTGCTTCTGCTCTAATTAAACTAACTCTTCAAGATGTACAAGTGGCTGCTTGTTGTTGTATTCGTATATTTTCTGATCGTCATTATGTAGATAGCTGTTCTTACCCTACTTGGTTCTAGTTTGGTCTGTGTGCACTTGTATAGTTCTGAATGAATCTACAACTGTTATATGTGAAAGTGGAACTAGAACTGCTAATTTGTCCAACACGTGCTCATTTTTTGAATCCTTATCTCTTCATTTTTTTTTTGTATGAATCTTTGCTTTTCAGGAGTAAATTGTAGATCTTTTGGTTCAGCCTTCGTGAAGTTCTAGAGTTGTATAGCCTCTGATGCCTCACTATAGAAACACGGTATAAGGCCGATCTCCAGCTGAACTGTCAGGATACAATGCCTTTGTTAAGAAAGGCATACACCATGGCTCTATTACATCCAGAGGTCATAAGGCGACGTTACTGAACTGGTTAGGCATTGCCTTCATCAAAGCTGTTCATCTAGTCCTAAGTCAGTACTTCCACTTTACTGTCTTTGGGATATACAACACAAGCAGGGTATTTGTACGTCAGAACAAAATTTCAGGGAAGTCAGAGAAGATTTCAGCAGGCGGGGGTTGTTGTTATTTCCATGACACTGTGGCAATTTAGGTGCACATGTTACCGTCACGGTCATAGTAAATTTGAAGGCTTGGGAACTATTTTAGTGGAGGCCAGAACTCCCTAAATTAGTGAGCATTAACTCCCAACTATACAGTCAGAGGCATATTTCTGCTACTCCATTGTACTATGTGGGGTATGTTTGTTTTATGCTTGTTTGTGCAGTTCCTCCAGGCGGTCAGCCACCTCAGCAGAGCTATGGTCCACCTGGGGGTGCTCCTTATGGAGCTCCACCCACTTCTTATGGAGCTCCACCCAATTCTTATGGACAGCCTGGCGGATACCCTCAACAACCTCCTACTTCAGGTACATAATAAGTTAGTTGTTGTATGCATGTACAGGTCTGTGAGTGTGTGTGTGTGTGTGTGTGTGTGTGTGTGTATGTGTAAGGTGTGATTATGTGTAGGTTCCTTGGCATTCAAAGAAGTATGTGTGTGTGCATATTTAGTGGGAAGGGAAGCCTTGTGTGTCAGCCTCACATGTGTATGCACACTCATAAGTCTGTAACACACAGCACACACACAAGAACTGCCTGGCTCAGACTGTATGCATGTATACATGTGTTAATGACGGGGTGACAAGTAGTAAGCCGGGAGGGATAATTATGTTTCTTTTCTTCCCCTGTAATCCTCAGGATATCCTACCCAAGGGGCTCCACCTACTGGAGGGTATCCACAGCAACCACCACCTGGTCAAGGTATGGTGTACATATACAGTAGATCCTCAGTTATCCCAACCCCGTTTATCCGAACTCTCGCTAATCCAAACACCAATTTTATTTATTTATTTTTTTTTTGGGGGGGTGGGGGAAATTATAATGATATTCATTGGAATTTTGCTGTGCATTAAATAGATGAGAGATTAAGACCCCATTCAAAATGGCTTATTTCGAAGATCCGAACAACCCTCAGTCCTGAGGTGTTCAGATAATTGAGGGTCTACTGTATGTTAATTATATAGGAATAAACCTTAGATTGGACTGCATGTTATTCCATTGAGTGTACTTCCGGTATATACTGTGTATGCTTTAGCACATGTTCTTGCTGTAGGTGGATATCCTCAGCAGCAACCACCCCCACAGCAACAGGCTCCTCCCTCTAAGCCCGGCCCAAGTGCAGACCAGGTATGAGTGGGCATAGTCGGGGAAAAAAAAAAAAAAGAGATCAAATTGCTATATATGGATCAAAAATAAAGTGTAGCTGCATTGGTATAAATTGAATTAACTCTAGATCCATCACCAATGCAAGCTGTGCACAAGTTGTTATGTAAGCCAAATTCTGTGACATCACTTTATTGGCCTATTTTCTAGCAAGTAAAAAAACTTCATTTGTGTGGCATAACTGGAGAAGAACCCAGCTACTACTTTTCCGCAGCTATGTAGGTTCTCCCACAATTCCATCAGTACTTCTAACAACTGCATGCCCTTAGGCACATACAATAAATTTGATCTACATATTATGTATTGACTAGTACAGTATGAATGTGCATAACCATAAATTCAAAGAGCAAGTCTAGGACTACTGGAGAATAAAGGAGTGCACTTATGAGGTGACATGAGGTCCTCTTGTGCTGGTGGCTCTAGCCATAGATTAGTGCCTCACACTTCATCTATTATACAATAAGGACCTTTCT
>WLWI01003684.1_pt1 | contig 13129 bp, 6 predicted proteins | sample 6701501 | NCBI WGS metagenome assembly WLWI01 (sample SAMN12718690, study PRJNA515312) | sponge metagenome | isolation source: marine sponge | host: Mycale hentscheli | place: New Zealand: South Island, Marlborough, Capsize Point | collected 2014-11-01
CCCGCAAAAGAATTCAAAACGGTAAATATTTCTAGGATGATACGGGTAATGATGGATAAACCAGAGGATTCTGTTTAGTGAAGTTTGAGATGTGGTTGACCATCGAACTAATATGAAAATGCCAGGGTCAAAGTACAAAAATGACATATGTATGTCCAAACATATATAAACAAATATTACCAATTTTTAATTTGTGTTACCCGTGATAGTGTCTGGCTCACTTCGCTTGCTCACCAAATATTCCTATATATTGTTTATTATTGAGCGAGCGAAGCGAGCAAGATACTATTAGTGGTGGATAATACAAAATTGGGTATATGTTATATATATGCATGTATGGATGGTATGTATGCTCCTTAAACGTGCGCGCGGATTCCCTTTTTTCTCCTAAAATCGCTTAACCCCAGTTTCTTCAAATACTACAGCATTAAGCAAGTCTTACTTAAAACTTACGCTCAAAATTGTGAGAGAATTCCTGCGAAAATGCTTGTTTTTCAAGTCACAAAAGTTGCGACTGGTTACTATGACATTGGAGATCCTTTACCAGACATGAATTCAAAACTCGCCATTTCTTTTGTTGGAGCTGCTTAAGTGCCGCCTGTTGGTTGTCAAGAGCCACTGGTAGTCAGAATAGCTACTAAAGAAGCTACCACTACTTGGGGGGAGCTGAGGTGAGTACGAAATTCCTTATTTGACTAAAATTAATTTCTGGCCTTTTTTTCTTTCTTTTCTATTTTTGCCGAGAGCTTGTTCAAGAGTTACTGGTAATTGAGGTAGTCAGAATGGCTAAGTTTGATACTACAGAAGTTACCATTACTAGGTAAGAGAGTAATTCTGTAATTAATGGTCAACTTGCATGAACTAAGCTAAAATATAAATTATGTAGTAACAATACTGTAGTTTTATGTTACCTAACCAGGCAGGATCACTTGATATTTGTGCTCAAGCACACCACTAGTAATACTGAATATAGCATGGCTAGCTGACTGGATATTCATATTGAAGCACATACAGACCCAATTAAAAAAAATTAAAATAATAAGTTAGTTAAAATTTATCATCCCCAATATCCTTTACTAGTTGACTGAATAGTGAATAATACAAAATTCACTGACCTCAGAAAAGTTTCATCTGTCGGATCTGCAGAAAATGCACCCAAAATATCACTACGAGTGTCATCTGAAAGAGGAATGGTTAGATTAATTGGAGAACTACTGGATATCACAGCTTCTAGAGTTTCCATGATAACTGGTGGTGCAGTGTTGCTTACGCAAGTTTCCCCACCAATATACACTACTGTAGACAGGGACAAGCTCTGGTTGGGATAGATATTTAGATACTGGCAGAGAAGTGCATCAGCTGAACTATTCGTCAGGGATCTCTCTTGCACTTGCCTCAAATAAAATCCAGGAACCACTAAACGCAATAAAATATTTTTTTATATAACAAGAATTTCAAATAAGACATGAGAAATACCTGATATGTTCCAGGAAACTTCAGCATATGTTGGGATCACAGAGTGTATCTCAGTGGACTCTGAAATGTAGGCCAAATACCTTGATGGATCAACCACTGGAACAAATTCATTCACATCTTCAACATTAATAGTAACTCGAGTCAGAATGATGTTAGTACTATCACTAACTGGATTGTCACGAGCCAACACTGTAAAGGTATATTGAGATGCTTCTTCTCTATTCAACTGCTGAAGGGTCATAATGGCTCCAGTGGTAGAGTTAATGGCAAACTTATCAGTTGGTGGAGCGTCAGAACCAAGAAAGGAATATGTAACAATGTTGTTGCCATTGAGATTGCCGTCAACATCATAGCCAAAGTCACTGTCAGTGGCACTTACATTTACCACAACTCTAGGAGAAGTATGTTCAATGACTGTTCCAAAGTAGTCCCTCATAAGAAACATTGGGGGATTGTCATTGGCATCTTGTATTACAATGGTGACATTTGCAAATGCTGAGGCTGATGCTATAAAATTTGGATCTGTGTTGAGGTCTTCCAATTGCCACTCCACAAAGAATTCCCTGGGGGATACTTCTGCATCCAGTGATCCCTGTACTAAAAGTCTAGTAGATTGGACTAGCTCAAAATTAGTAAGAGGAGTTGACAAATAAGAAACAGTGAGATTGGCACTGGAGTCAGGATCCTCAATAGTGATGACAGCTGCCAGATCTCCATCTTGCAATCTCTCGCTGACAATAATACGATCAGGCAAGTTCACAAATTCTGGAGGCTCATCATTGACATCTACTACCTGCACATAGATCTGAGATGAAGACTGTCTGGCCATCATGGAGAAATCATTGTCATTGGAAGTCACAGTGAGGATAAACAAACTGTTTGTTTCAAAGTCAATAAATCGCAATAAAATAACTTCTCCAGTTGTAGAATTAATGGAAAAGAAGGGCATTATAGATGAAGGATTGACAGAGGAGATACTGTAAGTTATTCTGCTAACAAAACCTGGTGTGGAAGATAAATCAGGCTCTTCATCCTGGTCAGTTGCCACAACTGTCAGTAGAACACCTATTGGAAGTAAGTTCTCAGTAACAGTTGCATTGACAGGCTGTATTATAGGATCATGTTCATTGACTCCCAGTAAAATTATGGTGATATTACTGACTGTAGATTGAGTGGAATCTGTTGCTCGCACAGAAACAACAAAAGAAGGTCCCACCAGCTCTCGATCAATAGTTCCAGCCACCACAATAACACCAGTAGAGGAGTTGATCATTAAAAGTGTTTCACCGCCTATAATATTGCCAGTGATACTAAACCTAATAGGATCTAAGTTATCTGGGTCAGTAGCGACACACCCTATGGGACCAAGTGGAGTAGAAACTGCCTCATTTTCAAACACTTCAAGTAAGATAGGGCATTGAAGCATTGGTTGAATGTCTGCCTGGTTTGTTACATTAATGTGGACAGTTGCTGTCACATTGGCATTGCCTGAACTCACTTGCACAGTTAAAACATAACTTGAAATTTGCTCATAATCCAGAGATGATGAGGTGTATATTTCTCCTTGAAAGTTATCATCATTGTTATTCACAATCAAAAAGCTGCTGAAGCCACTGGTGGGGACTGCATTGACAATACTAAAGGCAGGAACATACGTGCTTGGAGGCAAATCTGCATCACTGACTACAACAGTGCCAACTAAAGTGCCCGAGGAATTTTCATCAACTATGAAGTTGTACACATTGCTTGGCTGAAACATTGGAAGGTTATCATCTACTGGTTCAATTGTAACTGTGGTGGTAACAGGTACACTAGTTTCCCCACTAGTATCTGTAACAACAAAGTCTATCATTCTTGATGTAATATTTTCTATTTCATCAGCATTGTTTTGAAATGCAATGTTGTTAATTACATCTTCATAAATTGCTAGAGTTGCTACTCCAGTGACTGTCAGAGTTGGATACACATAAGATGATACTAGCGAACCAGTTACAGTAACAGACAGCACATCATTTAAAGCAGACCCATCTCGTATTGTAACCACTAAGCCTTGTAAGCTAGTGCTATCTACGTCACTGATGGAGGCATTGTTGGATACTCTGACTGCAGGACCATTTTCCCTAAACACTACAGTGAAGTCAACATTAACTGAAGAGGTGTCAAGATCAAGTGCTGGAGTGTCATTTCTTACTACATAAGAGATAGTACTCACAGCTACATTCGATGTCAACATTCCATCTGATACAAATACTTCAACTAAACGATTGGTAATGACTGGGTTAACACTGGCGCTGGTGTAACGAAGTTGTGAAAGAGCTGTCTCATAGCTTCCAATGCTTGCAATACCTCCCAGCTGAATTTGAGTAGTTGAAGAAGATAGCAATGTAATACCAGGAGGAAGTGTCCCAACCAGAAGCAATTGCTCACTGCTGTCTTGAGAATTTTGGAGAGTGCAGGTGAGAGAGGTGAGATTCAAGTTGTCCTCATCTATGATAAAAAAGTTGCTGGGATTGGCAATAGAAATAGGGCCAAGTTGTTCAATAAACCTAGTAGTGAACCCAGTTCCAAATGCTGTGGAATCTAAGTCTACAAGTGGAGGATCGTTGACAACTTCAAAGCGAATGTATGCAAAAGCTAATCCACTGATAAAAACTCCATCATTCACAGAGAAAGCCAATGTACGTGACAGAGGACCTAACAAGCATTCAAAAGAGGATGCATCACATTCACTAAGTTCATCTTGTGTGTTACTGTATGTTATACTGCTCAGGAGTTGCATGACATCAGATATGTTGGTCATTCTCAGTGGTTCTATGATAAGCTGCCCTGGATTAGATGTCAAAATTCTATGTGGAATCTGAGACTGATCTGACACAGCAAGAATATCGTTTGATGGACTGCCAGAATTTAACACAGACACCACTATGCGCGTAATAGTAAGTGGAACAGCATCAGGGTCTAGGACAGTAGGATCTAAGAGAAGCAGGACAGGAGGATTTTCCTCAATGTATAGAAAAGGTGTTTGTGCATTCACTGAAGACCCATTGAGGAAAATACTTGGTGGGGAGTTGTTAATAGCGTCAATGTTTACAAATACTGGTGTACTATCTGAATTGCCGGCTGGGTCTGTTGCCGTCACAGTAAAATTGTACTGCCTTCTAATATCATAGTTGCTGGCAAACAAGATAGACACTACTCCAGTGGTTGCATTTATGCTGAACAGGTTCTCAAGGCCAGACTGTGAAAATGTTACACTTGAACTGTCTCTGTCAGAAGCAATAATAGTGCCAATATCCATAACAAAACTATTATCTTCACTTACAAGAAATACAGTTGGCTCTGGCACAAATTCAGGAGGAAAATCATCAACATCTGCCACATTCACTGTGATGGTAGCAGAGTCATTCAAGCGAGGGACACCAGCATCGTATGCCACAATTTGGAAAATACAAATAGGAGCAGCTTCATAATCTAGCCCAGGAGAAAGTATGGATAGTCGAATTGAATTCACTGTCTCAAGTGATACTGAAAATCTGTCAAAGCATCCGTTCAAAGTATTGAAACTATTTGGATCAATTTCCACTGCTGACAGTTGCATATTTGTACCTTGATCTGCATCAGATGTACTAATGACTGGTAGTTGAAATCCTGTGAATACATTTTCAGTGACTTGAAAGGAATATGAAGGAGGGCTAAAAACGGGAGGGTTGTCATTAGAATCTCTCACCTGGACGGTAAGATTAAATTGGCAACAAAACTGTGGACTGCCTCCATCACAAGCTTCAATGGTCAATAAATGCATATCCTGATTTTCAAAATCAAGCCTATTTCTTAAACGTACAGAACCTAATGAAGTAGTTTCAAACAGAGAAGTATCTCCTGATATCAGCTGATATGTGATGACACCATCTATGCCCTCATCTAAGTCAGTTGCAGCTAACTGGATAATTTCAAAGTCTACAACAGCACTCTCAAATACATCAAGATCACTAACTGCTGGACAATTGGGTACATGATCATTGACTCCAACTACAGTTATGTGACATACAGAAGTGTCACTGGGAGCCCCACCTCCTGGAATAATCAAAAAGTCGACAAACCGGTTGACTATGAGAGGTTCCATTTCTCCATTAAAATAAAGGATCCTACTGATAGCTTCCACATACTGGGATATAGGAGCCACTTGACTAAAAGTGATTCTCTTTAAAGCAGTATTAATTTCAATAGAAATGTCTAATCCATCTGTAGATGACAAACTAATACTTTCATTCGTTTCAATGACTCCCATGGGCAATACATTACGAATGCTAACTACAACTGTTTCCAAAGTATCTAAAGATGTGTCCAGTACTCGAACAGTATCACTACAACGAACTGGATTTGCCTGAGCTTCAACAAAGGTAACATTATAGTCTTTTGATGATGGTGCATCTAGCTGAATAAGAATTCGAGTTACAGCTACTACTACATCAATGAGAACATCCTGCATAGGATTGCTAGAATTAATGCCATCATTTATTGTGACAAAGACCCTACGATCCCTTAGATTGGGCAAGTCCACAACAGCTTTTTGATTCACATATTGCAAAGATCTCAGGAGAGATTCATAACTAGGTTGCGCTGCAGAACCTTCAATAGTTAAAGCTGTACCATTGCATGTGACTGGAATACATGTCAACCCAAATGATGCAGCAAGGGAAGCATCCACTGCTATGGTCTCATTGCCTTCATCAAATACTTGCTCAATGTGTGCTTCAGCCCTTGTCAAAATAAAACTATCAGAATCTAACACTAGAAGGTTTGGCACAATGTTAAATGGTGGTCCTGATTCATCATACACCACTGAAGCATCCAAGCCTCCTTCCCTAGCACCATTTAGGTCCACCATGGGAATGTCGTTAACTGCTATAATATTGATAGTGGTAACTGTTCTAGGATTATTGAAGTAGCGACCATCTGAAACGGTGAACTCGATGGTTCGATCCACATCAAAAGGCTCATTAGCCAAATTTCTATACCTCAAGAATACCAATGCTGTAATGAACCTGTTGTCAGTAACTCTTGAAGTGTCTGTGGATTGAATAATAATCACATCCGAGGAGTCCCCTGCTGTAAGCAGATTTCCTGCAGCATCTGTGACATTCAACAATGCTGGAGGATTGTCCAACAGGAACAAAGATTCCAACAATCCATTTTGTTGATTTTGAAGTGTCACTGTCACATTGTGTACAACAGATTCAATGTCAGGGTCTACTATAAAGGATTGTGGAGCAAGAATAAGGACCTGTTCATCCACATCTTCTCTAAAGTCTACCTGGTAGTTGCTATCTGTCACAGAGATACCACTAGCTACTAGTACTGGGGGGTTCTGATTTGATCGTCCTATTAAAGTAATCTCAGCCTGATTGCCTCCACCTACCTCATCTCTGATGTTCAGATTGATGCGTAATGACTGTCCGCTCTCTTGGGGAGACAGATATCCATTGGTAAGGTAAACAACTGACTGTAGAAAACTTGTATAACCAGCTGCATCAGTAGAGGCATCAAAACTGAAGACACGTTGTATTGGGTCATAAGATACTTGAAACTGTGAAAAATTAGCAGCAGCTTCAGGAGACAAGCCTATGATGTTGTTACATGACGCTAGGCATACATACGAGGCATTGTCGATGGTAGGACTCACGACCATTTGCCTAATTTGTCCGTGGAAGGAATACTGGTCATTCCTACTTGAGCCACCCACCCTACCTACAATAGAGGAAATCATAGCCGCAGTCTTGGTCAAAATAGGTGCTGGCATGTTGTAGTAGCTTCCATCAGTTAGACGATTTAGTAGAACCTGTTGCTCAATGTTATTAAAGTAATTGCCCATAGTTGGTCTAAGCTCAACATTGTCAATAGTGATAATCATGGTAGGATAAGCCACAGTAAGTGCAATGAAATGCCACCGAGCATCACGCAAGCCATTAGGAAACCTGATTCTATCAAAATAGAAGCTTAAAGCCACCTGTGTGTTGTAGCCATCATCAGTAGATGGCATAAAGCCATCGAGAGCATCTCTGTAGTAAAATACATTTAGACGCGAATTTGACCGGTCATAAAATGAAAAATATCGTTGTCTACCTATTTCAAAAGAAAATAGATACGATGATGCTGAAGATTCTTCCACTTCAACCCAGAATGAAACTGTGAAGTCATTTGATGTACTCAAAAAAGCTTGCTTGGCATCATCACCCACAATAAGATAGTTATTGGACCTATGGCTACCATCAAAACTGTAAATGGTAAGGTTAGAATGAGGAACCAGTACTGGTCCTTGGCTACTGACTGTTGGGCTATCAAAGAGGTCAGCGATGCGCGGCAATGAGCAGAGCCCAAACACATCCAGACATTCAGCAGTGCTGCACTCACATTCTCCATATTGGTTAGGAAATGATTGCAGCTGCTACAAAACACACAACACATAAAGGCTAGCTATCATTACTGGCCACTTTTAAATTAGTAACAATTAATATTTTTTATCTACAAATATATTTTACAAAAGCAAATGATAACCCTTACCATGTGATATTTTTTCTCTCAATTCAAATTCATAGCAAATTATACATTTTCAAATTGCCCACAAAACTGATTGCAACTCACTTCAATTGAGACATTGTAGACTATAGCACTATATTTCAATGAGGATTAATTCTCTTACCTGTGATCCACTGACTAAGAACATGGCAGCAGTACCTCCCCTGAGTATAGGGCTGTCTGAGTCACTGACAATGAGAGAGCCTCCAGAGCCACTGGTCAGGAACACTTCTCTCTGGTTGCTGTCTAGATCAACAAGAATCATCTTGGTAGCTGGGCTAATGACTGGGCGGTTATCCGGCGTGTCAATGACTTGGACATTTACAGTAGCAGTGTCACTAAACAATCCATCACTCACGCTCACATCAAATTGGAAAGATTGAGTTACTTCAAAGTCTAGGCCTGGAGGTCTAGCCGTGATGACGCCCGTTATACGATTTATTTGGAAGCTCTGTGCAATGGGGCTGCCGGAGATCAAGTTAGAAAAGTCATAGAATAAGTTGTTTGTGGTGACTTCCAAATCACTGTCCGTAGCTGTCAATGTCCCAACCTCAGCATCTGGAACAGCTTCCGTAACGCTAAAGTTGAATATGGCTGCCGTGAACCGTGGGGGATTATCGTTGATGTTATTAACACTGATGGCGACAGTGGTTTGTGAGGTCATAGGTGAGACTGGATCAGTATCAGCAGCTGCTACGGTCACAGTAAAGAGCCGCTGGGCAGACACTTCATAGTCTAACTGATTCATATCAGTAACTGTCACCAGACCAGCAGGGGACACCGCAAAAACAGATGACGAGCCCACTAGAGAGAAGACTACTGCGAGACCTTCAGGATCTACAGCAGAGAGTTGGACCACTGGGTGTCCATTGGGAGATCCTTCATCCACCATAGCTGTTACTCTGCTGTCTATTGTTGGAGGTTCTTGGTTGGCCATAAGCAGTTGGAGTACGGCAGTGGCAGGTTGACTGGCACCATCTGGACCTACAGCAGTTATGGTGAGATTACGTGGAGGGTCCGAGATAGCATCATTGGTCAGATTGGACACGTATACAAAGCTTGCCACAAGAGCACGATAATCTTCAGCCTGAATGACTCGACTGCCCGAGGCCACCAGTTGGAAAGTATAGACATCATTAGTAGCACTGATGTCAACACTCAGGGAAGTATTGACTGGCGTCCTGGACATGACGGACTCAATGAGGGAATTGTCAGAGCCTCCATTGATATTCACCACCACGCTGCTCACAGAACCACTCAATGTAACCTCATCCACACTATCAAATAAACTCAGTTCAAAGGGCATATTCGAGCCCACAGACACCACAAATATTGCTTCTCTGTTCACTCCAAATATATTTAAGACTGGAGACTGGCCCTCTGCATGTTGACTGAAGACTATCAGCTGCAGAAAGCCTAGAAGAACAGCTTTGAGCAGTAGTCCAGCCATGATAGTTCACACGAGGACTCACATACACACACACACACACCTAAATACACAGTACATAAACAGTATATAAATGAACAACTAAATATGTAAATAGTTTAGAAGGGATTGGTGGATAGTTAGCCAGGATATAAGACAGGAGTATGTGGATGTTCTGCTATAAGAGATAGCTAGCACAATGTAACGACCAGTAGTGTCACCCCATATCTTACAGCAGAGGTGAACTATCACAATTGGTTGATTATGATATTGCAGGGGTTCATTAAGGAATTTATCTAAGAGGGGGCGAGATTGAGCTTGTGTTATCTCAAGGGGGTCACAACTTTCATACATAATTAAGATAGAAGAGTCTATATAATAATACGCTTATGTGTCAGTAATGATGACGGTGTGCGTATTCTGAATATTTCATGAGCTTAAACAGTTAGGCAAAGCATCGTCTTACTAAAAGCAGATGTAATAGGCGAGAGAAGGTGGCGTAGGTTTCAGAAAGGAAGGCCTAAACTAAAGTACAAAAGAAATGCAAAAAGGTGAGTAAAAAGCAGGTGGAATCACCGAGAGAAGGTGGCGTAGCTTTCAAAAAAGGAAGGCAAAGTACGGAAGAGAAGGCAAAATTTTTGCAAAGCATAAGTCAAGAAGGACAGAGAGATTCAGAAGCAGGAGAGATAAACAGAGAAGGAGAAGGACTCCATGCCTAAAGAAGAAAGAGCTGAAGAAAGGAAAGGAGGAGGATAAGAAAAGCTATGGCGGGGTACTTGCTAGTTACCAATAATTAGAGCAGCAATAAATGTATGATTTAAACATTAGCAATCACTTTCTTAACTTTTAAAATTCGCTTTTTGTATATAGTATTTTAAGAATATTTCAAGAGGGGGGGGGAGGGGTGAAGTGACTTCAAGGGGGAGCGAGCACCCTCCCTCAAAATGAACCCTTGCATTGACTAAGAGTTTTACCCACAGTGTAGAAATATACATGGCATAATCTTGTTCTAGAATATAAAATTGATCTATTAAAGCACTTTATGAGTGTTCAAGTTTGAACGGCAGGAACAAGTGCTTTGAGGGACAAAACATTGCTGAGCTCCTGCTGGTCCTTGTGCATGCAGAAGTTTTTATATTAGGTAGTAATGCTGAGATTAATCAATTATGTATAAGTTTAGTGTTGCTAGTAACTTCATCACCCTCATAACAAAACCTACTGCTTCAGAAAGTAGACTCACCACTACCTAATCTTAATATTGCCCATGTTTAGTTAAAGAATGTAGCCGCCAATGCATAGCTAATGAGTAGCCTTATTTAGCCTCTACACTAGTACGGACATAACTACATTCCTATGAAGTTGATCGATGAAAATTTAGCTAAGTATAAGGAGTTACAGTTACACATCATATAGGCTAATATAATCTAACAAACACATATTGCTTGCTGGTGGCTAGCATGCCACAGCCTTGTGAAGTGACAACCTACTTCATAGCTCAAGGCTAGAAAATACAGAGAAAATTCTAGTAAAATACAGTAATCAAATTTTACAGAACCAAGCTCGTATACAATAGGGCCAAAACAACAACAACAACAACAAATAATAGAGAAGCACTTATATACATAGATAAAAGTTAAGTTGGGATAAACCTTATCCTATTCGAGCTGACTCTAGAAACAATGATATTTAACAACATTCTAAGTGTTGGCAAAATGATCAGTTTTAAATTTTGAAATTTATTATTGTACACTGAATTCCTTTGGTACAGTACTATAGCTACTTTGATACAAAATGAATGTTCTTTTGCACATAAATAATAATAGATGCAAACTTTATAGCACATATTGACCCTAAAACTTCATATCTAGCCTTCATAGTTGTTACTGCTATCTTAGTGTATGGAGGAATATAAATCTATTGCAAAAATAAATCCCAACTAATTCTCCTTATGCAAACATTGTAAACTAATTACCTTCAGAAATCAGAACCAAGTCCAGAAGAAATAACTTTACTTCTCTTCTGATAATTGCAATATGAGAAACGAAGGAGGAGTAGCTACCTGTTTGTAGTATTAACGACGGTGTGTGCAGGGCGTCCATGAATACAAGCACTAAAATTCATTATCTCCATGAATATTTGTGGACTTGATAGATAGCCACAACTGAACGAAGCGTTGAATAAGTCATGGTTTAAGTGAGTTTCTGAGACACTCAACAACCTTGCAGGAGGCACCAATGAGTACAGATTCTAACTCCAGATTAAGCCAGCCAAGTGTCACCACGTCTAAAATTAACAGCCCGGCTGGTTAATTTTATTTCGAGCGCCAAGGCAACCATTTGACTGGTAAAGGACGTCAAACATGGAGGCTTTTCTCAAAGGTAGAAAGCTTGCAACTGCCAAAGAGAAAAAAAGAGGCACCAAGGACGAAGCAAAAACAAAGAAGAAGTTACCTTGGGTCGAAAAATAGTAAGCTTCATAAAAAAGGCTTAGTTAAGCAGTAAAAAAAAGTTTGGTTATGGTTCTGGCTTAATTTTATTGCTATGTGTGTATTAATGTGTGATTATAAAGTCGCCCCAAGAGAGTAGGTGATGTGGTGTACCAGGAGGGAGTTGTTGCTGTACTAAAGAAGAGCTTGCAAGGAGCAGATGTGAGAAATTCCATTTCAAGTAAACTTGGCATTATAGATATAAAATGTGCATCCCACAGCTTCCCAATATGCTATTCTATGGTCCTCCTGGGACAGGAAAGACCAGTGCCATCTTGGCAGTATGCAGGGAGTTATATGGAGGAGGGGACATGGTGAAGCAGAGAGTATTAGAACTCAATGCCTCTGATGAAAGGGGCATTCAAGTTATCAGAGAAAGAGTCAAGACATTTGCTCAACAATCTGTGACCAGCACTAGACCTGAGTACGTACATGTGTGAAGAGTTGCAAATACTTAAGAGTATGTTTGTGTGTGAGTATGTGTGTTAATAAAGTTGTAGTATGTGCTATGTTGGCTGGAATGGTGGGTGGAGGTGTGATATTCATGATGTGAGCGTGCCCAGTATTGCCAGTCAGTCACAGAGCCACCACGGGAGGCTAAAAGTGTGAATGTCATAAAGTGGGCGTGAACTCTTGTTGTGGTTGTTAAGAGTGGAAACATCTCCTGTCTCCCCCAAAACAACATATATCTTTTAGTTTGTACAGGACATGAATGTGCTTGGCCCCACCCTCTTTCCATAGGTCGTTATCCTCCCACCAAGTGACCTCTGAGGACAGAAGGTCAAACAATTGGCACATGTTGCAGCTCAACAATATCAGCGCTAAATTATCATCACTCTGTAAATACTCTCCAATTGTATAATCTCTGTGAAATGCAATGAATTAGTAGTCGCCAGTGTGTTTGTTAACCTAGTCGCCAGTGTGTTTGTTAACCTAGTTGCCAGTGTGTTTAACCTAGTCGCCAGTGTGTTTGTTAACCTAGTCGCCAGTGTGTTTGTTAACCTAGTCGCCAGTGTGTTTAACCTAGTCGCCAGTGTGTTTAACCTAGTCGCCAGTGTGTTTGTTAACCTAGTCGCCAGTGTGTTTGTTAACCTAGTCGCCAGTGTGTTTGTTAACCTTAGTTGCCAGTGTGTTTAACCTAGTCGCCAGTGTGTTTAACCTAGTCG
>WLWI01003687.1_pt1 | contig 13124 bp, 5 predicted proteins | sample 6701501 | NCBI WGS metagenome assembly WLWI01 (sample SAMN12718690, study PRJNA515312) | sponge metagenome | isolation source: marine sponge | host: Mycale hentscheli | place: New Zealand: South Island, Marlborough, Capsize Point | collected 2014-11-01
TAATACTCTCATTCTTGTATATTGTAATGATTATATGAAGAATCTTTCCTGCATTTTGACAGTGTATTTTGTATATCCTGGGAACTAAGAAGGAAATTGTCCTACAGTTTTGATAATTTGTTGTAGATTTGGATAGTGTATGTAAGAAATTTCCTGCATTTAAAAAAAAATAAACATAGAAATTGGAAATTCAATTCATTTAAACCTTATTTATGACTCCAGCTTGCTTTTTTGTTTTCTTATTTTGTTCGGAGAGTGTTTATATTTGTAAAGCTAAATTAGATACAGATTGAATATATTTACAACAGTTGACTGAAAGGTCTTTAATTTATCTTACCCACAAGACTTATTTCAAACATCATTGGAAATTAGCTTCCACCTTGTTATTCCCAAACCTTGCTTACAAGTTAAAATAACGTCCACTGAACTTATATACTATAATTGTAGTCAGCTGCTTAATTTCTTACTTAGTGTAGCCACTAAAAATGTACAACTTCCTCCCACCCCCTCCATCCCCTCTCAACCCCTATCTTTCCATACATAGGTTGGAGTTAGGTTTTGAACTTTGCATTCAGTAATCCATTACTGTAAGTATGGAGCAAGTTAATGTTTTTATTTTAGATGTGCAAATTATTAATGTGTGAGAATGTCAACAACCCTTTACCAGCCTATTGCAGAAGGACATTGCCTTTCAACCTGTAACATTTTAGTGAGGTTTTATACTCTATTAAGTGAAATTGGCACCCACCTCTTTGTGTGAATAAGGAACCTTAAATGTCTATTAATGGAACTGCACTATTTCCCTGAATGATGAGCAAGGCTGACCGTAGACTTCTTTAGCTACTCCTGTTGAGGTTTATACCAAGAAAGACTTTGCTGGAGTCTTAGTGTACCACAGAAAGCAAGCTTTAACTTATTGGAGTGCTGGGATCAGCTGATCATCAGAGCCATAGTTAAATTGTGTTTCTGCACGTAAGATTAACACAATTTCGGATCTAAATTTGTACATTCAAAATGCCTTTAATTTTAATCATACACTCCCTTATTTTTTTCTCATCATTGTTGCTGTCATTATTCTACACACAATTAATGCATGATACAAATACACAAACACACATGTTGAATAATTAATGGTTACTTCTATTATGCCAATTATTTCATCAATTAGGATAGAACAAATGACTATAGCAACTTAGATCTAATTGGCTAGTTGAAATTAAAATCGACTAAATTTACTTGGCTGTGTAATTTTAACATGCAAGAATAATGAATTATATTTAATATAACACACATGTTTATACAAATATACAATAATAGTTACAAGTATTTATAGTTTATAGTTGCTCATTGTCACACTATTTAATCAAATCCAATTTATTACAGTACTCAAAGAGCTGGCTGCTCATAAATGTCTTCCGTGTTTTCCATTTGTGGTCTTGTCCCATATCGAGAATCTTCATAAGGAACATCCACAGCCTCATATGCTGCATTAGCATCCATGGATATATCTTTGGATTTAGTAGTGGCACTCAATTTAGCTTCATTTGTAAGTTTACCAGGCTTCTTACATTTTTTTGTACTGTTAAACATGAAGTAAATTATACTTAAAACATGTGGACAGAAATACAGAATATTAAATAAGCTCTAAAGAGAGACATTTTGTTAGTAGGGTTCTTGTATTCTGGCTGTATTTATTATGGGCATGTGGAAGAAATGAGATTGGCCTCTTTTTCCAAAAAATGTTCATACCAATACTCAACCGTAAGGTAATGTTGCATATAAATCTCAAGGTTTGGTAAACAAACTTTGCTTATCACTACATGAACCATACAAGACTTGACTAGTAACAGTTACCTTAACATAACAATGATGGTAGTAACTGTTGCTGTTACAACTCCAACAACAAAAGTAATGCCACTGACATAATTACCATCTGCTGTCTTAGCAACCTTAGTAGATGATGCTATGCAAGCTATTCTAGTTACTCCATTTATGGTCACAGGACAGTTCTTGTTTATTGACACTGTTTTCCCAGCTACAGTTAAGTTAGGAGTGTTCTGTGATAGTATCCAAGACTGGAAGTGATGTATTAGTGAAGTGGATGTTACTGTTCCCCTTGGGTTAGAGTAAATGAAGTCAGTGGTAAAGAGTAGCTGCTGACCATTAGTGCTGTAGTTAATAACACTGTTCTCAAAATAAGACAATGTAATATTGCAGTCTTCACAGAAACCATGCATGACATCTGACAGAGCTGTCTGAAGATCCTATAATTTTCAGATGTAATTTGTATAAATATATCTGATTTCTATTTCAACCCATTACTATTTCTCATCTTATTGTATTGCACATAAATAAAATAGGTTTTATAAAAAATACATTTCTAATGTGAAGTAGTTTTAGAATCTAAAGCTTATTAAATTAGTAAATATTATATTGAGAAAACCCAGACAAGAAGAATTAGAGATTGAAGGATCAAATTTAGTGAAAGAAGTTACAAATCGTTGTTCATATAAGATAATGACTTTTCTTGTTTTCATTTGTAGTTAACAAGAATTTCATCTAAGGATTTAATATGAACTATTCAAAGTGATTAAGCTGAACTAAAGCTACTCTCTTATTCATTGACTAAGAATGGTTCAAATCTTTGCTCTTGGCTAATTTTATTTTTGGCTTCAATTGGCACACAAGGTTCAGATTAGATGTACATACTCTCTTTCACAAGCTTTTTGTAAACAATACAGAATTAAAAATATTTGGTTGCCACTGGGAATCAAACCCAGGACAGAGTATTTGTGCATTAAGCAAGCGGGTACTGGGTTTGATTCAAGGTGGCGACTAAATATTTTTAATTCTGTGTGGTTAAAAAAAAAAGCCGGTGAAAGAGAGAGTTCTAATGAATAAAGAAGGATGAGAAAGAAATTATGAAGATTCAGATTCTAAATATGCAGGAAAGTGTTGTTCTGTTATTGCAAATTCTAAGACATGGTTTATCAGTCAAAAACAGATATCTAGTAGCTGGTTGAATGCATACCAGTACACATCATGCTGTTGGTTCTTCGTTATTCTGTCTTTTATAACGTATGTAGTGGTATAGGTGCTAGCTATGTTACAGGGTCAGTGAAAGGTCAGGACTATTGATAAAAACTTAAGAAGTAGTGGAACCACAATAATGTTTTAGTATAAAAAATTGTATAGTTATCTACATCTATCTAATTTCATTTAGCCACCTGCCACATCAATCATGTGCAATATCCCATAATGGCAAACTGTATACCAATAATAGCTCTGTAGTGCTGTACACACTGCCTATATAATAAACTACCTTGACTGTTGTTGTACAGCAATCAATAATCAAAACTTGAAAGGAACCTACATGAAAAAAATTAGATGTTGTTGGTAAATGTTTGCATAATCTTTCTGATTTTACCTTTTTCCCTGACCAGTGTTGTATTTGAGTCAATGTCTGTCTGACATGTGTAAGTTCCAAACTGACCAGTTGGGATAGTGTAATTGAGATGAGTACCAAATACTTCCACTAGTACTTCTTTATAGTGTCTCAGAGACAGAGTATCAGGATGACCATAAATAATATCACACTCAACTCTAACTGGTCTATGAGTACTTTCCGAATTTTCCACGTGTAGATTTACGTAGGGTTCTAAATTAAGCACATGTTATTCAATGCAAGTACTACATCATTACATGTAAATTTGACACACATGCTCATCTAAACATATATAAGTTGATGTGAGTAAGACAGAGTGAGAATGAATACGAAAATAAATTATGCTCGATGTCTTTCTAAGTACTCTTTATAGCCAAAGTACAACCAAAGGACTACTGCCATCCAATGTCGTACCCTCAGCTGTAAAACTAGATCAGATTAATGTATTCTTACTCTATTACTTAAGATTATTACAATGGATATTAATGTTTGTTCCTGACCTCTCTCTGGATTATGTGTAAACAATTATGAATACATATATATTTTATACTAGATATCATAACAATTGGTTCATGACCCGTGAGATAACCACCTTTCTACACTCCTCTCGCCCCTCACCTCCCCCCATACTTGACTTAATATTTGAGGAACAAATTGCCTAATTGACCCATCAATTATATATTTCATCTTAATAGCTGCTCAGATGACATAATTCTATATAGCTAATTTATTATAGGACAGCCTATAACCTATGATACTATGCTCCCAGTTTTCTGCATAATATTAGGACTATGTGCATAGTAGAATCATAATTTGTAGCTAGTCCTAGAAAGCATATGATAAGAGTGTTAAATTGGAAGTTATCAAATGCTGTTTGTAAAATCAGTTATCTCATTCAAGGATCTACAACATCTCACGATTTTCTTGAAGAGTCCAATACAATATAAATACTGGAATCCTGGAATGCCTCATGATGTAATCATAAAAACTTGTACAAAAAATATGCAGGAGAAAATAATCATAAGATGCTTCATGTACATAATGTCCTGCAACATCTTCAGTATTGTTATATCTTATCTGATGTGATAGCAATATCTCACTTCCATATGACCTAGTGAAACTAAAGTGTTTAGTGTCTAATGACTGACGGACTCCATTTTTGAAGAAATATCTGTCAGTTATACTTAAATAAATTCTATTAATGTTGACTTCAATTGAGTTGTTAATAATTAAATAGTCAATTGTTGAATCAAGAGTAAATACTTTAATGACTTCCTCTGGGTTATACTTTGGAATGTGATATTGTTGCACTATAAACGTGACTGGAGCATGTAAAGCTAAGGCTTGTACTGCTGGAAGCAAATTTTGATCACATTTTGATGATCCATAACCATTATAATCAATTGATCCAATTTTTACTTCATACTTTCCAGCATCGGAATCAATCATATTGGATATAGACAATGATGTTCCATTGTTTGTTATACTAATTCTACTAGTATTTGTGATTTCAGTTCCGTTGTGGTACCAGTTTAAAGAACCTATATATTCAGCTAAATATCCACATGAACCCATTGCCAAATTGTTAATGTGCAATACTATATTGTCACCACGTAGAAATGATCTAGTAACAGAATCATTAGTGTTCAGCAAACCTATTTAAAACAATATTACATAATTATTTGTGTGTTTCACAGGTCTTTTCTTATAGTACAATGCTGGGTGTATATATGTGTATGTGTCAATGAAAGAATGTGCATGCTAATGACTGCACAAATATTTTCTTATGCCACATATACATAGCTTTGAAAATCTTTAAAATAGCTATATATATGGCATATGAAAATGTTTTTATGCACTAATTTAAAAATAATGAAGGCTCGTATGAAGTCAATAGCTAGTTGTTTTTTTTCCTCTTTATTTGTAAAAACAATCCAATTTTCTACCGACTGGTTATTGCAGATTTTGCATAACATCCACATTCTTTCCACACACACACACACACACACACACACACACACACACACATAGATTGCCAGCAGTATAATGTCCTAGTCTTAACATAGCTAGGATGGTTATGAATACTTCCCCATCCAGCACTCTCACAATTTATAGCTTTTTTTTGAAGTTGGGAAAATTAAACAATTCAGTTGTCATAAAGCCATATAATACCACATAAAATTATGTACCAAATCAAAAATGCACATAAAACATACACTTAATAAATCACTTTAAAGTTATGTAAATTAGGATGTTTTGCATAAATAATAAGCATTAATAATAAAATAATAATAATAATAATATGTATATATAATAATTATATATATATATAACCTTTACCATGAATTTCAACCAACTTATTTGCTGATCCTAGAATAGTTTGATTATGAAGTACTGAACAGAAATACCAACAGTATCGAAGAGTTCCTTTAGAGAAAGTTCTATTGAAACTTTGCTGGGTAAATGTTGAAGCTCTATTAATTTTCTCCACCGTTCTCCACTTATAAATGAGTTGTTGAGTAGGAGCAGGATCCACTTCACAAGTAAACTCTACTCTTGAATCAATTCTGAATGGACTTTTTCTTGGGTTAGTTACAATCCTTACAGATAGAGGGCTTACAGATAGAGGGAGGACTCCCACACTAATGATGGTTAAGTATATTTGTAAAGCTAAATTAGACACAGATAGAATAATATATTTACAATAGTTGACTGACAGGTCTTTAACTTATCTTACCAACAAGATTTGTTACAAACATCATTGGAGAATTTGCTTCTTCTGTCAACTGAAAAAAAAAGACTTCACACAGAAGATGCCCAACCTTACTTATTAATAGAAGTGCTATTCAGTGAACTTTTATACTCAAATTGTAGTCAGCTGCTTAACTTCCTACAAGTACATAGCTACTGAATAAACAAATCTAGGGGTAATCCCCTAACCTCCTCATTCATTTCTATATATAGGTTGAGGAGTGGGCTAATTTAAACTCTGCCCTATTAACACGGTAAGTGTGAAAGGGCTAGCTTATATGTAAATTGAAAGGTTGAAGTTGATACTATTGGATTCAGCTATATCAGTAATGAACAAGAAATTTTCAACTGATATTGAAATGAAGCCAATGAATAAGTGTTGCCATACCTGCCTCACTGGCCTGAGTTGAGCTAAGGGCGCCGCGCCCACTAGCGGACTGAGGTCCCTAGGTCATATCCGTTGGAGGTTTCCGGTTTTAGGTCATAGATTATCTTTGACACATGTGTGCAATCAGTAGCTGTGAATGGTGAATGGGTTAAATGTAATCAAATGATCTGGAAAAGAAGAGGGGAGGGTTGTTTGGCCAAGCTGTTCAAGCAAATTCAACTGAGTCAGTAAATGATTACTGGTAAAATATGCAGATGAACCACACCAAAAAATAATAAGAAAAAAGAACAAAATATTAAAATCAATGCAACAGATGAATTAGTGCAAACAGATTAAGTAACCTAAATACTATTAGTCCATGTTAATAGATCAGTCACATATGTATACACATTCAATCTATCCAAATGCGATCCATCCTTTTAACTTCTGAGCCAGCTGCTTCAGAACGGCTTCAACATCATTCTCATGCAGGTAGATATTGTAGTTGTTTTTTCATTTACACAATTTTACAACTGCCTAGTCTCATGATTAGATAATTTCTCCATTTAGTAAAAAATATTCACTCCTCCCTCCCATGTTGTTTCAGGTTCCACTCCTTTCAAGCACCTCCATCAGTAACTTATTCACAAGTGGTGTGCTGAGTTCCAACAGGTAAGGTTCATTTTTTGTAATATATAAGTATATAATGTGTGTTATCAAGTTTATTCACGAGCTATTGTATATACCGCAATTATAATTGTAAGGTATATACAATATTAAATAAGATATGTGTCTGTGTCATTATCATGTACACTATAATATTAGTGAAACTTCAATCAACCTGATCAAAGTAATGTGGTACTGACTCAGCTCTGTTTGTGAAACAAGTTTGGATATCCAGTTCAAGCTCTGATGCACAGCGTTTACCTATTAACACAGCTATCATTAAAATTTCCACATGATATTTTAATACTTATTAATTTAGGGTTAAAGGAGGTAAGCATAGAATAGCAAGTGAAGACAACTAAATCAAATAAAGTATTTAATAATAACTAACCCCAACCTGAACCAATAATACCCATTGTAGGCTCCTCAATCACTAGGTTATTGCACAATAATAATATAGTAATGCACATGCTGCCAAAAAGACTAACTAGGATGGTCAAAAAGCCAAGACGCAGTTTTCAGATCAATAACCAGGTGACAGTTTCTCAGTGGCATGCTATTTTTCATTGACAACACATGTATTATTATTGTTTCTGAAATGTCTAACACTTAAGTCCAGTAATAATAAAAAAGCCAATCAGGACAATAATGCCAGTTGTTATTCTTATCAGATAGACAATATTAATTTGGGGCTGGTGTGATCATCACTGACCATGATGTTTTGTTTTGTTTTCAAAGTAAATGATTTATTATAGTATATTGTCAACATTCTTTAACATCCAAAAAGCACAACTTATTGTATAGTAGGGACTAAACTAAGTATATGCTACAGTAGTTAGTCAAGTGAAGCTGGCTTGGATATTTGCTAGTAGTGTTGTTTGTTCAGTATGGTGTGTAAAAGTCAATTTTTTCCTTCGCTTTTTTACACAACATTACATTCTGTGTATATGATATACACAACATTACATTCTGTGTATATGATATCACTTGGTACAAGTTGTTTTTCAGTACTAAAGGAATTTTTACTCTCTGAAGCAGCACTGGCAAATATACAACATTCCAGCTAAATGGGCAGAGCCTCACCACATACTGCCTGTAGCCAAAGCAATAAGGTCGGGTTACATTACTTCAAGAAAATATTACTTGAAACTTCTTCAAAAGTAGCCATATTGCTTGATCCTACATCAAGAGTGTTTCTTGAGTAAAGGCATTGTACTGCCATTGAAACACAACAAAACATAGCTCAAAGATAGCTCAAAGAAAAACTATAATAGAATGAACCAAGCTATTACTTTAATACACACCAATGTATTTGTCTTTCTTTTCTGAAATATATGGAAGTTGTTATGCCCTTTCTAATTTTATTTTGTATACAGTACTGTCCATCAACAATTAGGTACAGGATAGAGCAACATTTCCCCAATTTGTCACCTTATCTACTGCAGCAATATAATGGAACAAATATAATTTTCTTCAGGTAAAGTACAAAATATATATTTTTGCATGGTATTTATTGTATCATCACTTTAAAATGCTAAACTTGTCTTGACGCATTAAAATAAAATAAGTTCTCTGGCTTTCATTAATGTGGAATACATCTGTAAATGAATATTGGAAGACATCTGTAATATATGAGGGCATAGGCTGGGGGATTTCACTTTCAAATTAATTATATTAATGACAAAGTAATGGAAACAAATCTCATAATTTACAAATCTTGATATTCTAAAGAAATACAAGTTAATATCAATAAGCAGTCAGTTAGTTCATCATCAGATCAGTAAACCCTTAATAATAAAAGCCTTCAAAATGCTGACATATTCATGTGATAACAAGCACAAACCCAAACGACAAAATATTGTCACATTCGTTTTAACAGAATGAAAAAAAGTGCAAAGAATTTCATTTTGTGGACAAAATTTTGAGGACTTTTTTTTGCTTTGCATATAAATTATGAGAATGATAAGGTTGTGTTTGACTACCTTAAAGTCATAGCCTCCTTTTGAAAAATTCTTCCTATGCCCCCCGACACCTATGTGCTCTATACAAAAAGTTCAAAATATTTTGGTCTGTCAGAAGCAAAATTTTCCTTCTATGAAGATCATTAATTCCTAATTTCAAAGGGGGGCTACTAGTAACCCCATGGGCATATGGAGGAATGTTTGGGTGGTGGGGGTGGGGTGGGGGGTGACTTATTGATAAGCACCCTCATTTCAAACATTACCCATTATTGAACTGGAGGCTAACGTAATTCGTAGTATATACTTCTATTACTCTCTACTGCTCTTTTTACTGTAATAAGGTCAAATATTTTAAACTTCCTTTTCATTTGAATACAATGGACTATAAATATGAATAATTGGCAAGTTACAATCCAATCAGGTAGCACTATCATAAAACAACGATGAAATGAATGTGTAGTTTGCAGAACAAATTCATCAAAGACATCAGAATTTCAACTTAACTTTAGTAAAACCATGGCTCTCACTAAATGAAATCATCAGTAAAAGTTACAGAGACTGAACACATTACTTCTCGCTCATATTGCCTATCAAACTAAAGTTGGTGTAGATAGCTAGAGTTTGTTAGAAAATATGTACATATAGCTGAATAGAATTGAGTGTGCTAACTTGCTGTTTCAAAAAATGATTGCTGTTGTTTTGTATCCATTCTATAAAAGGCGTGGTCTGAGTGTAGTTTAGGTGTGGCTACTAAGTGCACAGAAAAAGGGCATAACAATTTCCATATTCCGAATGGACTGTTTCTTGGGTTAGTTACTATTCTTACAGATAGAGGGAGGACTCCCACACTAATGATGGTTAAGTATTATTTGAAAAGCTGTGTCAGATACATATAGAAATATTTACAACAGCTGTAATACTTGTTGCGATGGCTGTCCCCGTGTTAATTGAGAGACTACTGCTACCAGGTAGATGCTGCCACCAGAGGCAATCTCGACAGAATTGGACTAGGAGGGGTTGTGGTTGAGGGCCACCAGTATCTCTCTAATCCAGGACCGAAGGCTCAGTAATTCGCCTTGGGGCTATTTAATTAAGTTTTATTTTAATTAAAAACCTGCTTATGAATTACAGAACTAAAGACTGACTAATGGGGTGAGCTGACCAGCCAGTATATAAAAAACCAGTCAACACACCCACATCCTGGGTGAGCACGATACAGGAGAAATATCTCTGAAAGCTGGCTGAATTTTATTGGTTGGAATTATTATGTAGGGTGACCATAAAGGGTAAAGGTAGGGTGCATGAAGTGTGAAAAGGTGTAAATGAAATAATTAGGTAAAACACGAGATGAACGATCAATAAATAAAAGAAAAATAAACATATCAGTATTAGCTACAACAAACAAAGGAAAAATAAACGGGTTTGGTTCATTCTGGCCTGGCTTGTGTGGCTGGAGATGAAATATCAGTGGTCTCCACCACAATACTTATATATTTAATTTATCTTACCAACCACATTTTTTACAAACATAATTGAAAATTTCTACCATCACCTTGAAAACTTGCTTCACACAAAATAATAGATTGTTATGCTAATTCTTATGACACACAAATGTCATCCTCAGGACTTACTGCATATACTGACATTGCAGTAGTATGCTACTACACTTTATACCATGGTTGCTACTGAGAGCACATTCCTCTCATTCTTAATTTGCAGTGAGTTATTTTGAACTTCCTCTCAGTAGTGTGAGGTGTGTAGTTGATGGCTGTACATATCGCCAAACTATACTTATATTTATATTTGTTAAGCGGTAAGGCGCCTGCTACATGGCCACTTGGTGGCAGTTTACCCCTTAGCAAAGCTATGGTACAAAATGTCATGACCAATGATGTTCAGTTGTTATTGTGGTATCATTAACATGTCAAATCTTAGCAATCATGATCTCAGAAACTTGACTTTATTTTTTACAAATACACATCATTTACTTCTTTATCACAAAGTATAAACCCCACTGTACTTTTATAGTCACAATTGCTACATTACACAGACATTCATAATACACCAGTTTGCTGTGCTGTGATGAAGAACAGGCCAGAACACATTGCATGGGTATTTTAGTGTAACAGTATATGTAGATATTTCACCATCATCCCATCACACTCATTTTTATATAACTTTCTTGATTTGATACTTGGTAACAGTTACATATAAAATGCAGCATATTATATTTAATACATATTATTTAGCTATCTAATTCATAAAATATACAACACACATGCCCTTGTCAGAGGTTATATTAAGTTATATTCCTGGCCTCAATAATTAGGTGTTCATAGCTATATCTAATTTTTCATTGTTAATTCAAACAAGCAACCTTAAGAAGGTAGAAAAAATATACATGAAGTCTGTTTTCACCCAAGAAATGAAGCTAAACTGACTGCCACTGCACAATCCCAATAAATTCCTATATATAGCTTATGAGACAGTTCTTACTACTGGACAAACCATGGGGAAATGAACCATGACAACATGAAATAAACACACTGACTTCCAAGTGCTTATATAGTTAACATGTCTCTTCACTTGATTTAGGGTGGTTGTTCTTGCAATCCTTGCTGTTAAATTTTTACAATTCAACTTATCTGTCATGTCTGCCATCATTTCAGTTGTTGGACAGTGTTTTATTTCTAATGTTCCTTGTGTGACTTGCTGTCAAATTAAATGATGTCAAATATTGATGTCCTTAGGTTGTCCATGAAATTTTGGATTTTAGGCCATAGCAAGGGTTGCCTGATTGTCTCCATAATTGGACTTGCTGTTGAATGATTAACTTCCCTTTGTAATTATCTGAGCTACAGACATTCCTGATTGTCTTCATAAACAATAGTTGGACTTATTTTCAGATCAGTTAAAAAGTATTCTCATGAAGATTTTGACAACTAAGAAAATTTAAAGTGAAACCAATCAATTGAGACTGATGAATAGTTTATGTTTAATCACATCCAGCTATGAATGTTCTACTTTTAATACATACGACAAATATGGCAGAAATAGTGCAAATAGGTACACAGTCTCACAGACCCAAGTTCCACAGGATCTCCAGCGAGACTTTAATACAAAATGTTCAACTCTAAGAATTAATTGCATTGCAAGTGTCTTAGCTAGCTTATATGGCTTAATATTTGGTGAATTTTTAAACAATATCAAATTTAAAATTCATTAAAATTTTTAATTAACTTGCATCTATTCTATATAAGGTGCACATAAATTTCACTCCCTTTGCATATATTCTGAAATCTTTTTTTTTTTTTGGAAACTGAGCAGTGTTGATAATTGCTGCCTGTAGGGCAAGATCCTATACCAACTCTATCTGAACCAAAGGCCAGTATGTGTGTGTGTGTGTATGTGTGTGTGTGTGTGTGTGTGTGTGCAGACAGAAGGTTGCAATCGCTAGGTAATGTAGACAGGATGAGTGCAGAGAGGCTGCCAAAGATGTTGCTTTTTGGAGAGTTGAGGAAGAAAAGGCCATGCCATGGGACCAAGAAGATCTGGTGTCACGTGATCTTCAGGCCATTGGCATGGAGAGGAGATGGTATCAGTGGTGTCAGGACAGACAGCAGTAGCGTAGGACATGCAGGGAAAGAGTTGAAACCATAGCCACATGTAGAGCCACCAATACCTGTGCTGCCAATCATCAGACCCAAGACACACATGTTATTTATCATTGGGGAAGATCATTTAGAAGACCTGGTGATCTCACCAGACATAAGAAATTCTGTACACAAGAATCTTAGCTCCGCTATCACAGAATAGCTTCTGTGGGCGGCTTCAAGTTTCAAGGTGTGTAAGGGGGGGGGGGGGGGGGGGGGGGTTGAAATGTGGAGGGGGGGGTTTTTTTTAGAGCCCCCCCTCCCCCCTCCCCACATTGTGG
>WLWI01003689.1_pt1 | contig 13117 bp, 13 predicted proteins | sample 6701501 | NCBI WGS metagenome assembly WLWI01 (sample SAMN12718690, study PRJNA515312) | sponge metagenome | isolation source: marine sponge | host: Mycale hentscheli | place: New Zealand: South Island, Marlborough, Capsize Point | collected 2014-11-01
GGCATAATTACTATGTTAATGATTCAGTCATTCTCGGCTGAAATAATTATAATAATAGCAAATTTTCTCGTTCTTACAACCAATAATATTGTTAATTAAAACTTAACCCGATATTTCAACTTCTTGCTGAATATAGTAGGCTATAGTGGACAGCAAGCATACCCTCCAGAAATTTTGCTGTTTACATTGTGTTAGTATATCACCACAGAGAGTATGACCACAGTTGACACCTGAAGAAGTGGAAGATGCTGAGGAATACATCAGAAAACTTGTCAAACAAATGGCACCAGACGCCTCTGGAAACACTTCCACATCACCAGCCAACAGCTCAGCCAAGAGCAAGCAATCAATTGCCGCCAGTTATCAAGTGCCCTCTGTGCACAGACAAGCACAAATTAGTTCGGTGTCAACCCTTCGCCCACTATGACATAGACAAAAGAAACAAGTTTGTTTGGGAGAAGCGATAGTGTACTAACTGTCTAGGAGAAGGACATGGCTACCACGCACTGTCCCTCCAAGTACACCTGCCGAACATGCCACAATAAACACCACACGATGCTGCATCAAGAAAAGTCCACCAGAGAAGCCACGAATGCAGTTCTTTGTGTCAAAGTTCAACCACATGATGTGGATTCAGACAAAGCTGACAGTGACGTGACATTCGTGGAGACAGCTATGGTGGTAGCCATGTCAGGCAGCGTCACACCAGAGCCAGAGTATTGAGATCAGACGTTAAATCACTCTGACAAATGTGTTGCCTTGTCACCTTTGAGAAATAATGTCACTGTTCCTAGAATTTGAACTGAAATAAGTGCACAATGCAAGTACATGGAGCTTTAATTTACATGCATTTGCGTCCTTACATCTTGCTGCATCATATAGCAGTATGAAATGTTGCAAGAGCTAACAGCAAACACTAAGACTATACTACTGCTATCATGGGGGGTATGACTAATTTATGGTCAAGTTTATTGTACAATTCTTACCAAGCTGCACAACACAAACACATTTTTTTGTCTCTGTGAAGCACTTTACATTAAAAAAATTACAGAAAATACATTGCAGCTTCTATTTTTTTTGTGAAGTTTTTAAATGGCTGTCAAAAAAATTAGACACACTCATGCTGTTTTAACTGACTCATGTCTTAACAGATACAGTGGTTCAACATGATCTAAATTTATTGAATACCCTACTGTGCTACCAGTACTATGTGTAATAGTTATAACCAATATTGAGTTTGTATGTGATTACAAATCCCAAGACATGAGGGTGAAGCCCAAGTTGCGAGGGTTTGTGAATTGCAGTACAAACCAATTCTTATTGGTTTATAACTATTTTATAGCCCAAGGACATAGACACCAAGGCAGGTTTCTGTTCTTAGTTTTTTGTTTGTTTTTTTTTCTGATGGAAGTGAGCCAGAAAAACAGGACTTCAGATGATTATACTAATGTGACACATAGAGTAAAAATGTATTTTTTCCTTTAATTTAATGTGTCCTGTGTAATTTATAATATAGTTTGAATTTGTTAATTGAAATCCAGCTGGCATTTGTACAGTCTCGAAATCCTTTCAATTGAACTCAGTCCATTTGGTAGGCATAAGTGCTATACTCTGGTACACTCTCAGCTAAACATGGTAATAGCAAGTTTATTCCAAATATTTCCCTTTAAGACTAGTTTGTACAGTCATATGTATACACACACACACACACATACCCACACCCCCGCTCCCCCCCCCCCCCCCCTTCCCGCCCCCCACACACACACTTGCACACACACACATGCACACACATGACTCACCTCACAGGGCGTAGTAAAGGCATCCTCATAGCAGGACAAACAGAACGGTGAGCGATCCTGCGCTCGGTATTGCTGCCCCCCGAGTCCAACGTCACAGCGTAGGCAGCAAAAGTGATCTAAGTGCCAATCAGAGTCTTCAGCACGCGTGTACTCCCGACAGAAAATCAACTTCCATAATAAAAAGAAATATTCATCAGTCACCCAATCCCAGATAGACTGGAAATATTATTTTCAATTCGTACACTATTTTAATCTTTAGCAGATAAATTTACCAATTATTATTTTTAAAAAGCTTATATAAATATGAAGACTGTGTAGCTAATAAATCAAGTTCCCAATGAGGGGCAAGTTTACAAATCACAGGATTCATTTGCTTTAAAGTCAAGTATCTTTTTTAAAGGTCTGTGATCACCCTTAACCTAACTTTATTTTAAATAATATTATTGAAGGCAACACTAGCTAAAAATAGTACAATTAGATAACAGTCAAATTATTATAGTGCAACACGAACAGTTATATCAAGAGATGACGAACTAAGAAGCCATTTTGGATGAGCTCTCCAAACTTTATATTACTAAGAACCACAACCTATAAGAGCTGCTTACCTCGTCACAGGCAGCACATCGAGGCTTAATCTTTTCAGCGTGATGTCTGCCGCAATATATCTTGTGATCTTTTTCGTTGTAGAAGTAAATGAGATCTACCAGGAGCTCATTGCAGTCGGCACAGGTGAAGCAAGCTGGATGCCAGCTCTGTAAGGACCCTCCCCTGTCCGTGAACACCACCACCTCACCAATACCCAAGTTCTTCTCACATTTACCGCAAGTCTGCCGGGAAAAACACACACACACACAAAGCATCAGATCAAAACCACTGAAAAGTAATGGCATAAAAATACAATAGGAGTTATCAACAGAATAATTATATACCAGCAGTGAGCATTCTAGAAGGCCCAATACACCGAAACAAACAATTATCCCTATAATGTCGTAGATTTTCATTGCTACTATATATAACCTCAGTAGGTGCACTACATCCACAAACTCATGCCAGAAGGAACGTTTTCTTATTTCCTATTTTAATATTCAAATATAGCTACAAAGCCTATTCAGATCACTCACAGCCTTGCCCTTACACATAAAGCTTTATCTATTTAATAGTTAAATAAACAGCCTCAGTCAATATACGTCTCTTACCCACTTAGAGCTACCCTCCGCTGCAGTCTTGACTTTAACAACTCCTTTGCCAAGGCATTTCTCCTTTCTGAGTTTAATAAAGATGTTCATTTGTTTCTGCTCATCTTCGTTCAGGTTGTTGCAGTAAATCATATCCAAGTCGTGCGCTGGAAGCTGGCGTATCAGCTGCTTCTGACGGTATCTCTCCCCGGGTGTTTTACGAATTGGTCTCTTGTCGTATGGCAGTTCTTCAAAATATGCCTTCATCTGTCAGTGAAAAGTAACATAAATTATTAATCACTTGTATAATGAATGACAAAGAGACTATTGTAACACTCACGCGCATTTAACACCATAATTGGCTAAAAAGCCAGTTCAATTATAATAATAATATTACCAGGGCAGAGTCATTTTTCAATATAAAAAGGTGTGGTATGTAATAGTTAGAGCATGCGCTCAGGTACTGGTGGATTTAGTGCACAAAGCCCTCAGCGCATGCTCTAACTATTTTAGAACCCGGTTTACCCAAAGCCACCCAGTTTCCACTAGCAACTTGGTTTATCAGCATTTTCGCACAAATATGGCGGTGTCAAGGTGTCAAGCTAATTTCCGGCCCAAAATAAAAAAATCAATTAAAATTCAATTGAAGCACACCTGGCAGGTTTACTTTAGCATTGTAGAGCTGCCAGCTGTTATCTCCAGATCTAACTCTACCCTGGGCTGCTCTGCTCTGCTCTGTGGTAAACAGTTAAGCAGCTAGCTATGGTAAATTCCTGAGGGTATGAGTGTCAGCAGGAGAGTTGTCAACTAGGGCTGGTCCCGTATAGGTCGGGTATGAGAGGTTAGTAGACCCTCACATATCATATCCAGGCCTCACACAGCTTTATCATTACTCACACAGCTTTATCGGCCTATTCTATTACTCACACAGCTTTATCGGCCTATTCTATTACTCACACAGCTTTATCGGCCTATTCTATTAAACTAAAACTCAAAAACAGCAATACCCCAAGGGTGGTTAGTATGCACAGTTTATATACCTAAAGGCAAAAAATAGTGCACACTTACCAAGTTAGTACACCTAGTAACAATATAGCAAAGGGTTCTAATATTATGAACTACCATAGAAGTGGAAAGCTGAAATACCTTAAGGTAACGTTTATTGACGGATACTAATTTTGGCGATTTTCTGATATGGTGCATTTGACGGATATTAATTTTGGCGGTTATGGTCTGTAATAATGCATAGAATTTTTCACATGCTTCATAAATTATCAGTAATAACTTACAAGGAGCCACTTGATGGCAGATTCGAAGATGCCACTGCCGCTATTTTGAAAGATATCTACGATAGCGAAGAAGAAGACGATGAAGACGACGAAAATGCCAATGAAGAAGAAGACGATGAAGACGACGAAGCCATTGAAGTTAATGCCAATGAAGAAGAAGACGATAGTAGCGAAATAAATGTTGTTACCTAGTTAGCTTGTATTATACCATATATGTTTAAATTGTTCCGACAATTGCACTACGGAAACTCACTTGCAGCCTATCGAGCAAATTAGGTAAAGATCGTCAATATAGCCTCCTCACCCCCATTAATTGTTAGCGGGTTTCAATATTAGCGAAAAATGGCAAATCGCTAATATTCGCTAAAATGAGTACCCGTTAATAAATGTTACCTTAAGGTAGCTAACAATCAAGGGATGGAGGTTACAGTGCGATTTTCCTGGCCTTCCTGCCCAGTTAACTGTCATTCTGAGCACGCTCCATCACTAAAGTTATTCTATGGTAATTAGCACTTGTGCAGGAATTTTTTCACTTAGCTTAGCCTGTGATACGGCAAGATATTTCACGCCATATCACACTCTGACTCGTGTAATAAGAACTATATATGTGACCGTCTACAGGAAAACCGGGCACAACGCGGCACCCTTCGAAAAATTTTTTTTGACTTACAGAGTTGTCGGCGTCCAGATATTGAGCTCTCCAAGTTTTATCGTCGTAGCTTAAGTCGTTCCCACTATAATAGACCTAACCGTTCCCTTCCGTCGGCTCATTTTTAAGAAATCGATCGATCTTTTCTCGATATTTACGCACGCCGCGTTGTGCCCGGTTTTCCTGTAGACGGTCACATATATGCTCTGAGGCACAGGCTCTCCAGAAGGGACCACACCCTGAGACACACCCACAAGGTTTCCCATGGGTGATTCAAGCAAGCTCAAGATTTAAGTCTTCAGGGAACAACACAAACCATAACATTGTCATTGCAAGCACTAAATGCTGTCAACCCTTTACCATTACATAGCTGTAATGATATTCATTTCTCTGGTCAACCACTCATTCTATGAAGTAGTGCTGGTCATTTCAGAGCGCTCTCTGATGTTGTAGTACCTCCCATAGGTGTAGTCTGGGTTCTGACTTCAAGTAAGTAACCCCCAGCAGGGATGGCCACTCCTCCACAGTTCACCTCAGATCAGGTGGAGCTGCTAAGTGCAACTTATCCAGCTCCAGCTCCAGCATTGGGAGGGCCCTCCACTAGCGAGGCAACTTCCAGCGGTTCAGCAGCCCCAAGTGGTGCATCAGCAACCAGTTCACAAGAAGGTATGACTCAGGGTGTAGTGTAGGCTCGAGGGCTGATTATAAAAAAAAATAAAAAAATAAAAATAAATAAATAAAAAAAGAAGAGATTATTGTGCTGATGGCAGAAATGTAGTAATCAGAGGTTGGGCAGGCCTATGTCACCTTGCAGGTGATCACCCTGGCTCCCTACCATTGGACACCACAAGGACAGTATGCCCATGCTTGCAGCCAACAAGCCTCTCTCACCCTGGCTCGCTGCCAGGGGTCTCACCATCTCTGAGCTCGCCGCCACCTTTACCTACCAGGATGACATGACCAACCTTCTCTGCAGCCTCAGCCCCAGCTTCTAGTCTCGACATATTGGCATCGGCAGCTTTGGGTCTCCCGCCCGCCAGCATCAGCTATGTAGCCGCAGTATCAGTGGCACCCAACACAACACTGATGGCACCAAGTATGATCGGTGCGAGAGCCACCGAGGCACAGCTTCATGTACATGTCAACCCAAGGCACCGGAGTAGTTTGCGTACCAGGCCCAGATCACACGGCTGCAGATAGTGGGTGGGGCCTACTCTATTCACTACAGATTGATGCCACACCCCAACTGCCCATGGCACCGCCAAAATGTGAATGGATAGAGGAACTTGCCAGTGGAAATCAATTGACTTGGATTCACATGACTAAACTGCTTCAGGTAAAGTACTAAATGCATTCCTCAATTACCGCGCTTGCGGTCATGCCAACTCAACTTGGACATACTATAGCTCTCAATCTCTGTACACACTCTTTGTAATTGAATTCTTCAGGTTATATATTTCCCGCTTTTCAGCAGCCCTTTGCAAGTGTTGTAAGTTGTCAGCAATTATTGGGTCTATTTGGACTTTGGGAACTGCAGCGCAAAAAGTTGAGAGCTTGAATTCTGGTCCTTTGAACTATTTACCTACTGGGGAATTTACGACTACTAGACATGTACATCATATTATATATTGGACCATATAACATACTGCCTGCATAAGGACTTAGCTAATTGTAATCAGTAAGTGGAGACACAATGTGACTTGTTGGCGAGTGAGTGAAGCGAGCGAGATACTATTAGGGGTGGATAATGCAAAATCTGGTATATGTTTGATGTATGTATATATATACTAGTGATGTGCTTGAGCACAAATGGCGAGCGAGCCTAAAACTACACAATTGTTATATGATTGATTTTAACTTCTAACACTCAAAGCTACTAAAAATATGGTCGAGTTTTTAAATTACGTTTATACGTAAAGGCATTTCAATGCCATAGTAATCCCTCCCCGCAACTGTTTGAATTGAAAAAAAAAATAATAATAATAATACACATTATATTTAAACATTATCTTTGTGATATGCTTGAGTTAAGTAGTTGCTAAAACGCTGAATACTTGCACACAACTGGACATACCTACACAAGACCTACCTTCGTGGTTCTAGTGGACAATGAGTTTTCAAGTAAATTCTGTTGCGTACAGCTATAACTATGACAAAGAGCGCATTGACTCACCGCCGCCACAAACTCGAATAGAAATAGAATTCCAGTATGTTTTCAAGTTTTAACAGCACCGCAAAAGAATTCAAAATGATAAACAATTCAATTTCTAGGGTGATACGGGTATTGATCGCTAAACCTGAGGATTCTGTTTAGTTAAGTTTGGGACGGGGTCGACCACCGAACTAACACAAAAATACGCGAAGGTCAAAGTACAAATGACATACGTACGTCCCCACATATATATAAACAAACATCCCCAATTTTCAATTGAGTTACCCCTGATAGTGTCTGGCTCGCTTGCCATTAATATATGTATGATTGTACATACGCCCCTTAAACACGCGTGCGGGTGCCATTTTTCTCATAAAAACGCGGCTTTTTAGGTTTGACCCCACTTTCTTCTGATACTCCAGCATTAAGAAAGTCTTACTTGAAACTTGGGCTCCAAATTGTAAGATGATTCCTGCGAAACGCTTGTTTTTCAAGTTCCAAAAAGTTACTGCGACTGGTTACTATGGCATTGAAAACCCTTCACGCAGCTCTGACAATAATAATAGCCAGAGTTTTTTTTGTAATTTTAGCTAACAAATACGGAACTACGTACTTACCTCAGCTTCTCCCAAGCAATGGTGGCTTCCTTAGTATTATTACTTAGCCATTGTGGCTACCAGTGGCACTTGACAACCAACAAGCGGCATTTTTAGCAGCCCCAAAAAATGAAGTTTTGAAATTTCGTCTGGTAGCTTATTCACCAGTTACTGGTAATTGAGGTAGTCAGAATGGCTGAAATGTATGTCAATTTTGTGTTTGAACCTCGCGTATTTTTGTGTTAGCTCTGTGTTCGACCCCGTCCCAAACTTTACTAAACAGAATCCTCTGGTTTATCGATCATTACCCGTATCGTCATAGAAACTGAATTGTTTAACATTTTAAGTTCTTTTGCAGTTGCAGTTAAACTCAAAAACTTATGGGAGCTCCATTTCTATTTGAGTTAGTGGCAGTGGTAAGTTAATTCACTAGTTATAAGTTAAAGTATTGTGTGTTACAACTACTACTAAGACTAGTGGTGCGCTCTAATAGCACAAAATAGCAAAGCGAGCGATGCGTGTTCCCTGTAATTGCAGCTATTCCATGCATGCTTGGTGTGGCTACAAAATACTGTCAAAGTGAGAAAACAATAGTGGTAGCTTTTTTCTATGATGAGGAATAGTCTAATAAATAAATTAGGAACATTTAGTGGCTTTTCAAAAAGAAAGATTCTTTACTTTGCTGTTTCTGTTTCGTTTTAGCTCTCCTCCTCCTTGCCCTGTCTTTTTCATTTCTTATCTCTCTCCTTACTAATTATTCTTCTGGAGTTTTTACGCCCTCAAAGCTCTTGACCGAGCGTTTCTAACGTTTTGTCTCTCTTTCGCAGAATTTGTTTCACTGGGCATCGCTACTTCGTACGGCAGGTAAACAAAACAAAATGTTGCTAAGTAGGTTGCCCGGCCCGCGCAAGCGCGTAGGAGAAAATGTGCACACGTACGCCCACGCAAGAACAAAAACAATTCCTAGACCTAACCAATCAAATATATATGTATATCGCAGACTAATTAATAAGTCAGTTCCGCTCGCTTCGCTCGCTTCGCTGAACTAGTGCATGAAAGTGTTGTCTCCACTGTTGGTATTGAGCAATGCTCTTTTGAATGGGTTACTTAAGTTGCTAGCTGTGTTGATAAACAGAAGACTGGCATGTACAATATATGAACATGTAGCACGCACTGTAACTGACATGCACATGACATGACAGCATGTATTCCACTGATATGGTTCATGTGATGTGTGTTTACAGCAAACATCAATTCTAGGTTGAGTCAGATGTTCATCAATTGTTAGGGTTCGTCAGTAACCATGGGAACTGAAACTAGGTTGAGTTGGAAGTTTAACATTTGTTGGGGTTTGTCTTTTCAAGTTGAATTCTCGTGTAGTATAAAAAAGTACTAATTTCAGAATTCTGCAGTAAATTAAAAAATTGTAAAGAAATTAGAGGAATGTGTTAGCTGCATCAACTGTTGCAGAAAAAAGACAATAAATCTGCGATCCTTAGTACTAGTACATGTCCTTATCTATCCCTAGTACTAATCCATGTCCTTATCTATTCCTAGTACTAGTCCGTGTCCTTATCTATCCCTAGTACTAGTCCATGTCCTTATCTATCCCTAGTACTAGCCCACGTCCTTATTTATCCTAGTACTAGTCCATGTCCTCATCAATCCTTTGGACTGGTCCACGTCCTTATCTATCCTTAGTACTAGTCCATGTCATTATCTATCCTTAGTACACTAGTCCACGTTCTTATCTATCCCTAGTAGTAGTCCACGTTCTTATCTATCCCTAGTTCTAGTCCATGTCCTTATCTATCCCTAGTACAAGTCCATGTCCTTATCTATCCTTAGTACTAGTCCATGTCCTTATCTATCCTTAGTACACTAGTCCACGTTCTTATCTATCCTTAGTACTAGTCCACATTCTTATTTATCCCTGGTACTAGTCCATGTCCTTATCTATCCCTAGTACTATTATCTATTCCTAGTACTATTATCTATCCCTAGTACTAGTCATTGTCCTTATCTATTCCTAGTACTAGTCCATGTTTTTATCAATCCCTAGTACTAGTCCATGTCCTTATCTGTTCCTAGTACTAGTCCATGTTCTTATCTGTCCCTAATACTAGTCCATGTTCTTTATCTGTCCCTAGTAGTAGTCCATGTTCTTATCTGTCCCTAGTACTAGTCCATGTCCATGTCCTTATCTATTCCTAATACTAGTCAATGTTCTTATCTGTCCCTAGTACTAGTCCATGTCCATGTTCTTATCTGTCCCTAGTTCTAGTCCAAGTCCTTATCTATCCCTAGTACTAGTCCATGTTCTTATCTGTCCCTAGTACTAGTCCATGTCCATGTTCTTATCTATCCCTAGTACTAGTCCATGTCCTTATCTATTCCTAGTACTAGTCCATGTCCTTATCTATCCCTAGTACTAGTCCATGTCCTTATCTATTTCTAGTACTAGTCCATGTCCTTATCTATCCCTAGTACTAGTCCATGTCTTTATCTATCCTTAGTACTAGTCCATGTCCTTATCTATCCCTAGTACTAGTCCATGTCTTTATCTATCCTTAGTACTAGTCCACGTTCTTATCCATCCCTAGTACTAGTCCATGTCCATGTTCTTATCTATCCCTAGTACTAGTCCATGTCCATGTCCTTATCTATCCCTAGTACTAGTCCATGTCCTTATCTATCCCTAGTACTAGTCCATGTCTTTATCTATCCTTTGTACTAGTCCACGTTCTTATCTATCCTTAGTACTAGTCCATGTCCATGTTCTTATCTGTCCCTAGTATTAGTTCATGTCCTTTTCTATCCTTAGTACTAGTCCATGTCCTTATCTATTCCTAGTACTAGTCCATGTCTTTATCTATCCCACATTCTTATCTTCTCTAGTACTATTCCATGTCCACGTTCTTATCTATTCCTAGTACTAGTCCATGTCCTTATCTATTCCTAGTACTAGTCCATGTCCTTATCTATCCCTAGTACTAGTCCATGTCCTTATCTATCCTTAGTACTAGTCCACGTTCTTATCTATCCCTAGTACTAGTCCATGTCCATGTTCTTACCTGTCCCTAGTATTAGTCCATGTCCTTATCTATCCCTAGTACTAGTCCATGTTCTTATCTGTCCCTAGTACTAGTCTGTGTTCATGTTCTTATCTGTCCCTAGTATTAGTCCTGTCCTTATCTATCCCTAGTACTAGTCCATGTTCTTATCTGTCTCTAATACTCTCCATGTCCTTATCTATCCCTAGTACTAGCCCATGCCATTATCTATTCCTAGCACTAGTCCATGTCCTTATATATCCCTAGTACTAGTCCATGTCCTTATCTATCCCTAGTACTAGTCCATGTCCTTATCTATCCCTAGTACTAGTTCATGTCCTTATCTATCCCTAGTACTAGTCCATGTCCTTATCTATCCCTAGTACTAGTCCATGTCCTTATCTTTCCCTAGTACTAGTCCATGTCCATGTCCTTATCTATTCCTAATACTAGTCCATGTTCTTATCTGTCCCTAGTACTAGTCCATGTCCATGTTCTTATCTGTCCCTAGTACTAGTCCATGTTCTTATCTGTCCCTAGTACTAGTCCATGTCCATGTTCTTATCTGTCCCTAGAACTAGTCCATGTTCTTATCTGTCCCTAGTACTAGTCCATGTCCATGTTCTTATCTGTCCCTAGTACTAGTCCATGTTCTATCTGTCCCTACTACTAGTTTATTTTTCTGTTTCTAACAAGCCGATAGTGAACAGTTCACCACAGTCAAAATAGACTGTGTTATATTAGAGTGTGTGTGTGTGTGTGTGTGTGTGTGTGTGTGTGTGTGTGTGCATGTGTGTGTGTGATATCTAGGTCAGTATGATGTAAGTTTTGTGGCTAATAATGGGAGGGAGCTGTTCCGTCACTTGTTTGGCAATATCCTGCAATGCTGCCTGGCCATGGATGGCATTTTCTTTGCCTACATTGCCCGCCAGGAGAAAGATATGTGTGTTTGCCACGTGTTCCAGGCCTTCAGCTATGATGAAGTGAGTGAGAATAAGCACATGAATGCAGTCACAGACTGGCAAGGCAACTCATCAAATGGCGCAAACATTTCACTCCTCTTTCTGCCCTCCATCTCTGCACCTCTTCCTTCTCTTACTCAAGTTACAATACCAATGTTTGCTTCTAATTGTGTTTGTTTGTGTGTGTGTGTGCATGTGTTAGGCATCTAAAATTATGGTGCACTTCAAGCAGCATGCTAAGGAGGAAATTCCGCTGCAGGCTCCCATCACTGACTCAGCCCACCCACCTCCTGATCCAGCCAAGGGAGAGGACTCCCTCAAGACTCGCTCCTCTGCCTATGTCATGTCTCTGGGCGAAGCAGGAGCTGTGGACTCTGGATCTACCCGGGATAGTGGCGGGAAGCCTCCAGTTCAGGGAGACACATAAGCTCATGTTCCTAGGCAAGTACAGGATTCCAACATCAGTGAACACAGACAATGATCAAGTAGAGATAATGGATATGCTGGTCACCAAGGTGAAAGATTCTCTTACTGCTAGAACTGTCACCTCACAGAGCAGGCTTGGAGTGAGGAGGAGTATTGGGTCACGCCTCGTCGGGAAGAGCAGCAAGCCATCCCCGCCCAATAGCAGGAAGTCGTCTCGAGCTGGCCCTGTTGATGGTGAGGGTGTGGTCAATGGTGGCTTGAAGGATGTGGACAAACAGCAGAGCACTGTAGGAAAGGAGCTAGTGAGAGGGAGAGAGCAGCACCTCAAGACTTGCTCTCTAAAAGTGTTCCTAGTTCTTACTTTGTAGATGCGAGCAGGACTTGCATTAAGTCGGAGGAGGAGCAAGGAGGAAGGTAGCCTCAGTGCTGCAGCTCCCAGGACTCTAGATTTTGACACGATACCAGAGTTAGGAAGTTTGCAGAAATCGAGTGAGTTCCAGGCCTTGTCGAGTCCTACCAGTATCAATGACCTGGATCAACAGCAGGTGGAGAATGAGACAGTCAATGCTAAAGTTCAGCTCAGCTTCTGTGGAGTGCACGTGCTAATAGTGGCAGAAGAAAGCAACAACATCCTCTTCAAGAAGTGCATTAAGACTATTGCTTGCTGTGCACAGGTAGTAGAGAAAGAGAGTGTGTCACTGACACAAATATCTGACTGTAGGTGAAGTAATTAGCCAGTCGTAATCTCCATCCATTCAACCTCAGCTATTCAACACTAAGTAGTTACAGTGTGTGTGTGTGTGCATGTGCAAGTGTGTGTGTGCGTAGGGTAAGAAAGAAGGTGAATATTTGACGTTCACGAGCAGAGAAAGGGGAAACTGCCATATTTGTTACTTGTTTGTAGCCAGGAACACTCGATTGGTAAGAATTACAGGAGTCAGACTGTTTATCTCATTATCACTTACCCTTCTTCTTCAGGCTGTCAAAGTTCTGGATTCCTTTAAGGCAGCATTTGG
>WLWI01003690.1_pt1 | contig 13114 bp, 9 predicted proteins | sample 6701501 | NCBI WGS metagenome assembly WLWI01 (sample SAMN12718690, study PRJNA515312) | sponge metagenome | isolation source: marine sponge | host: Mycale hentscheli | place: New Zealand: South Island, Marlborough, Capsize Point | collected 2014-11-01
GTGTCTGTGCAGTACATACCTGTCTGAATACCATGTCTGTGTCTGTGCAGTACATACCTGTCTGAATACCATGTCTGTGTCTGTGCAGTACATACCTGTCTGAATACCATGTCTGTGTCTGTGCAGTGCATACCTGTCTGAATACCATGTCTGTGTCTGTGCAGTACATACCTGTCTGAATACCATGTCTGTGTCTGTGCAGTACATACCTGTCTGAATACTATGTCTGTGTCTGTGCAGTAGCGCTGCAGCTGCTTTCCTCCCTCAAGGATGACAACAGCTCCTTCCTTCACATCTTCTCTGGCCCTCAGCCTCTCACACAACTTCTGTCTATTCTCTGCAAACATCTCCATGGGAACGTCCAGTGTTTCATTTCCCATGCTGAAAGACGGTCTGAGAGAAAGTGAAATGAAGAACACAGATACTACTATAAGTGATACGATACAGGAATAGCGTTAATTTACCCTTGTACTTGGGCAGCCATCGTCCTACAGTGTCCGTCAGTAAGACAACGTTTACGGTTTGCCGCAACACACTGGACGGTACTTGTGTGCGAGACAGTCACGCCTCTTAAAGGCGGACAGAGGCGTGTCGCTCCTTTACCTATTAATCCCCGAAATAGAAGAAGCGTTCACTTCTTAGGCCGCTCATAATACTAGTATTATTTTGCACTGCAGCAGTTAGTCCGGTTGGGTAACTTCTCTAATGGCTGCTGAGAGGAGTAATGCTTCCTGGGATTTTGAGGAAGAAACTGTGCTACTGAAGAGGAATCTTGACGAAGCAATTCGAGGCGCACACCCGCCACGACCTCTAGTAGTTCCGATCTACAATTCTTCTACGTATCTCTTTGAAAATGCAGAAGAAGGAAGAGAGCTATCCATGAATCACTCAGAGGTAATAGAAACTGCTGTGGCACAATGCATGTAGCCCCACCCCTTGACACTTCCTCAAGGTGTGTACACACAGCCTGGCCTCTGTACACAAACGACTAAGTCTTGTTCTGCAGCTAATTTATACCGTGTTAATAGTGGTGTCCTTTTAATCACACCCCATAGGGCAAGTAAAGTTTTAAGATATACCTACCTACTAAGTCTTGTGAAGCCAGACCCTTTACTAACTGCTACAAGGGTGAAGAAAAGTGTCTAGGAACATATTATACAACTGCTTGTTTGTGTCACACCTAAAAGGGTGCTCCAATTATCATGGTAGTTCTAATTAGCTGAAACAGAACAATGCCAACGTCGAGTGATATACCAGACCAAATGAAATTAGCAGTTAAATGAACTTGTGCAGAGTTTTCCCACTCCAAATATAACGTTGACATCACACTGTATATCACAAGTTGTTGTGATATGATAAACAGAGCATCTTTTCGTGGATGCGCGTGAATGATGTTCCCAGACCTTTCTTTCTGCCACATACTGATTAGCAGTTAGTAAACCATCGCATGCCTTGTCATCGGTGGTTGTTCCTGTTTGTTCTCTTCTAGAATGGCTACCTGTACAGTCGATGGGGTAACCCGACTCACGATGTGGCATGTGACCTGCTTGCCAAACTTGAAGGAGCAGCAGGCTCTATTCTCTTCTCTTCGGGATGCGCTGCCATTACAACTTGCCTGTTTGGCTTTTTGAAGAAGGGGGATCACTTGGTAAAGTGAAGATTGAAATATTGTGGCATTCAGGGGAGGTTTGAAACTAAATTTCTTGTGGGGGGGAGGTAAATAACTTGATGTAGTAAACTTTGAGTAAAATTTGTTTTTATGATGAAGAACAAAATAAATTGTTCTAGTGGGATGTGTGTGTGTGTGTGTAGGGGTAAGAGAAATAATGACAGGACTCTACAAGAGACCAAACAATTTGTGACTTTTTTCATCTCTTTTTCTCCATTGGATAGTTCAAGGTTCGTTGTGTTCTAGTGTAGGTAGTATCACAGCCAGTGTATGGTGGTGCCAATTCTATGATCCGCTCCATCCTCAGCAAGATGGGTGTGGAAGTGACTTGGATTGAAGGAAGGACAGCCGATGACTTTAAGAATGCCGTGAAAAGTAACACTAAAGTGAGTTAGAGACGATAAATATGTGTGCACAGAATTAATTAACTCATTCATTACGGCAGTGGAAGTTGGGCTAGATAATTTCAATAATTTTTAAAAAAATCCAACAAGATTGCCATAGTATGAATGGTACATATTTACTCCAAATTTGGAAACGTATTAAAAAGGTCAATATGTATGAGGGCCGTTAGTGTCAAGACAATTGAACCTCTGATAGTAAACTCTCTAATGAGCAAATAACCTCTATTTAGTGGACGTTCCACTTTCCCCCTCCAATAGAAAGTGTGTATTGCTCATCACCTCTTCCCAAATTGTTCTCAGTTTCAAAGGTTCGACGAGAGTAACAATGACAGAGATCTATACTACTCAGGTTTTACATAGTATATTGACCAGCAACTCCTTTGTTCCCCAGGCTTTGGTCCCCAGGCTTTGGTCCCCAGGCTTGTATGGTTTAGAAATGAAACCATCAAGTATTTGAGCATGTGCTAAAATATTGTCTTTGTTGTTAGAAGTATATATCTACCCTTTCACTTACCCAGACTATTTACAGCTTGGATATACATATGTGACCGTCTACAGGAAAACCAGGCACAACGCGGCACCCTTCAAAAATTTTTATTTTGCACTTACAGAGTTGTCGGCGTCCAAATATTTAGCTCTCCAAGTTTTATCGTCGTAGCTTAAATCGTTCCCGCTATAATAGACCTAACCGTTCCCTACCGTAGGCTTGAAACAATACATTTTTAAGAAATCGATCGATCTTTTCTCGATGTTTACGCACGCCGCATTGTGCCCGGTTTTCCCGTAGACGGTCACATATAGATGAGTCAATAACTTTAAAAAAAGAAAAAAGAAGAAAAGTTGTTTTATTGTATTATCTTTACCTGTCTATGTTCAGGTTGTTTGTACCTAAAGAGTCTTATTGTTTAGTATGACCCTTTACCACATATACTCGTGCATTTACCCCTGTTTGCTTGTCACCTTGTCCTTTGTGATATCTTAACTCACTGTGTAGGTTCTGTATGGAGAGACCCTTGTCAACCCAACTATGGGAGTGCTGGATGTGGAGGCATTTGGTGCTTTGGGTAAGTCTTTGCCCGGAGTGGTTACCATTGCGGATGCCACCTTCACTAGCCCTTACCTACTGCAGCCGATCAAACATGGCGTGGATGTGGTTTTACATAGCTGGTGAGTTTATAGCCATGACACATGACAACCTGTTTTTAACATTTAATGTAACACCCGTATCTTTCATTGTTATTGGATATGTGTATCCTTGTGCTGTTGATGCCTATATATATATATATATATATATATATAATATAGTGCTTTTGTCTGCTACTGCTGTATCTGTTGCTTTATTTTGTCAAACCATGTTTATAATTGCTTCTGGCGATATAAATAAAATAGTTTACCCCTTGCCGTATTAGTCTGTTTTATTTTGTTGTTGTTGTTGTTGAACTAATAGACTGTCTAAGACATTCCCAGCAGTCCAATAAACTGGACATAGCGCAGTAAATATACATATATTAAATCAAAAGTTAACTCTTAACAGGGCTTCATACAGGATTTTTTTCTGGGGGGGGTGGGGGGGACTTTTTTTTATTCCTACCTAGGATAGCGTGTGGCTAAATAGGCTGAATAGGCCACAGAGAGGGGAGGGTGCGGGGGAACAGCTTCAGTTGAAAGTTCTTTCAGCTCATTAAAACCCGTATATGCAACAGTATCACTGACCAAACCCTTAGTCAGCTCATGAGAATTGCCATTGATGGTCCTGAACTTTCGGCTGTAAACTTTGATGAAGTTCTAGAGATTTTCAAGCAAGAATTGTGCTTTGATTTACATTTTTTAATAATAAGAAAGAATTTTGCTCCGAGTTACCATATTTATAATTATAATTAAAATATTCAGATTTCTTGAAAGGGGGGGGGGGCCCTCTGTATGAATGCCTAAATATAATTATATTGGCTGTTAAGACTGAGACACTGCTATTACTATTGTAATTATTTCAGCTGAGGAATGACTGAATTAATTCCATTGTTAGGTTTGTTTTTGCTTAGTTTGCTGTAGTTTGTTGTATATATTTTGTGTCGCTATCTAATCTGTTCATCCAGTTCCAAGTACATAGGCGGCCATTCTGATCTGATTGGAGGAGCCGTGTCCTATGCAAGGAAGGAGCTATGCTTTGCACTCAAAGAGCACCAAATTCTGTTAGGAACCAATATAGTAAGACTGTAATTAGCGTTATCTTCCTCTTCATAACTGCATAGGTGTCCAGAAATCCTGTAAATTGTCCATCCCACGATCCCATGGGTTGATGCTTGAAAGTCACTGATATTTGTCTTGCACATGTGCAATACTGTAGTTGTCACTCTGTCTGCCTAATCTCAACTTTTTGCCACTGACATTGGATTCCTTTGAATCTTTAAGGCACTAGTCATACCATTATACATAGGTCTTTATTTTCACATGGCGAAGATTTACGAAGACTAAATCTCTTTAATAACTTTGTAATGGAACAGAAAGACCATCAATGACATCAATAAATAAATTTAAAGATCTAGGTAATGGTTATTGTATGGAAACCCTTTGAATGGTTTAGATAGCTACACTGCAAGCACAAATTGTGCCGACTGTTTTGTTACGTTTGCGTGCATATATGTTGCAGTCTCCCTTTGATGCCTTCCTCATACAGCGCAGTCTGAAGACCCTGGCCATAAGAATGGAGAAGCACTCATCCAATGCATTAGCTGTTGCAGAATTCTTGGAGGCTCATCCTAAAGTGAGTACTATCCCTGAGTGAGAGAGTGAGTGACATTCAATAACTGGTACAGGGACAACACAAGTCGTCAACACAAGTCGTCAACACAAGACATCAACACAAGACATCAACATTAGTTGGAGTGTTTTGAGTTAGTTTCTTGTTTTGTTTGTTTGTTTGTTTGTTGTTGTTGTTTTGTTATGATTCTAGGTAACTCGTATCTATTATCCCGGCCTGAAGTCTCATTCTGATCACGAGGTAGCTAAGAGACTGATGGGACAGAAAGGTTTCTCTGGGATGCTCTCTATTGAACTCGAAGGAGGTCTGCAGAGTGGGATCAAATTTGTCGAGGTACAAAGCGGGTGTGATATTTTACTCACAGGCTTTATTTTCTCTCACGTATGAAAATACATTAGCCTGGTTGTGAAATAGCTCACCAAATCACGCTCTGAGTCTGACTTGTGTAATAATGTATTGTATATACGTAGCATTGTAGCTACACAATGCATTCTTCAGGGAACCCCAATTCAAGGGATTTAGACCATTCTTGCTCACCTTTCGTCACGCACTTTAATTTTTACATTGAAATAAAGTTTTTTCTAACCTGTGACAGTTTATGTTCCTGCCACGAGTTTAATTTACTATGTACTTTAAATGAGTTCCCAACTGTTTTGGTTGTGAAAAACTAGCTGAGTTATAATTGTACCAGAGAGAGCCAAAGTAAATGTGAAGTAAAGTGAATTTACAAGAAAAATTATCTTTCATTTTATCTGTTTTGCACAATGATCAATGATTGTAAGTGGATAGACTTAAAATAAGGAATAAGGTGGGCGTTATGTAGACTCTCTCTCTCTTGTGTGCAGTCGGTAAAGGTGTTTCAGCATGCAGTCAGTCTCGGAGGGGTGGAGTCACTTTTGTGTCATCCTGCATCCACCACGCACTGTGATGCATATGTTAGTCCTGAGGACAAGAGGGTAGCTGGGATAACGGATGGACTCATCAGAATCAGGTAAAGGGTTCAATTTTACCGTAGACGCGGGTTGTTAGCGCCCCCGCTTATACCCTCAAATGGTAAGGAAATGGGCACTTTATAGCAAGTGGTAACCTAAAAAAAACTAGGACTGAATACTAATCAAAAATAGATGAGGTGCATGTACATGTAGTGCTTTAAAAAATAAAAAAAAGTGCTAAAGCCGGGAAGAAAATGAAGGGGAAAAAAACAGCTTGAGATTATGGTATGTGGCTTCCAGCTTGTGCCAGATCGTACTACTGCATAAGAAATATTCATTATTCTTTATTTATTGATTTGACTGTGGATTAAAACGCTTGCAGCTATTTACAAAGTTGTGGGCCAACTGAATGTTGTTTTTGGTGTTGTTGTTTTCTTCATTATGGTTTCATTGTTTGTGTGTTTAGTGTTGGGATTGAAAATGTTCGAGATCTAATCAAAGATTTGGAGCAAGCATTGGACAGCAGTTGACTATGAATACTCGACTGATGCTTTATGTGTTTTGTTATTATATTTAAACATTCACTTGTGCACTAAAAGAAGCAATAATGAAATGAGGTCATATAGGTGTACTTAGCGTCCCTTGTAAAAATGTAGCTTTAGTGTGCTAACGCCTTTGAACCATAATACTTTTTGATATTTAAATGGAGTTGCACCAGCTGGAACTAGTGGAAGCATTACCATTGGGTGAAATTTGATATTTCAGTCAGGACTGAGGCTGAAACAACACAGGCTTTTCATAACAAGTTAGATGCATCAGCTGCAATAAATACTGACTCTTAACTAATCAACTTTGCTAGGAATTTCCACGAGCTATGCAAGAAATTATGAGCAGTTCCAATGACGATGTTATATTTTGGGAACTGGCCCAAACCTTGAATGATTGAGAGCGGTGACAAAGTTCGCCGATCTTTACCTCTTAATAGAGTTTACTTTATTGTACAGTATGTCGCATTTAGTTCGTGCGCACGCGCAAAAAAACTCATTCGAAAGTCCACCGTGAAGAGAGATAGAAGAAAGGCTGTCCACAGATAGAGGTCATAGAGGTAAGCAACGGTAGGAGCTGGGTGTAGTTAAATGGCGAGGCCGAGATGACTGTCTATTTATTGTACGAGCCGTAAACGGCTGTGAATGATTGTACTCGAATTGAAATGTAATAGAGGACACGGTTGAATGCACTTATAAAAGAACCACCAAAGAGGCAAGTCAACTTGATGGGATGAATTGTTTTAATACATTAGAGAAAGGAAGACTAGTGAAAATTGTTTTGTTGTTGATTAATTATATTGGTGGAGACTAGTGAGAAAATAGCATGCTGCATGAAAATTGTTTTGTTGGCAATTAATATTGATGGGAGTCATAATTAGAAATTGACTTTTCTGAATTCATAAGCTATGCTTGCAATTACGGATGGTGCTAATGCACAACCAATATTTAATAATGATCCATTTAATTCACTAGTAAAAAATATCTGGGAATTTGCGGTGGTGACTGGTATGAGTGGGCAGGGTAGACTAGTCCCGTCTGCTCCACCTGTCTTAATTGACCCTTATTATGTTTCCGGCCTTTTGCTAAAGGCATCGAGGTGTACTTTGACAAATTTTGCTGTTTGCTTTGGGGCAAGTCAGCGACTATGGGATCTCTGGCAAGTTTCCAATGATGTGAGGGAGCTACAGCTGTCTGATTGACCTGGTTGGTACAAATTGGCTTTGATTGTTGACTTCAATGGATCACCCACTTACTGAAAGTATTGGGCAGTTCAAATGAGAATGTAGTGACAATTGATATCATTAGCGATTTATTTGAGAAAAGTTCATATTAGGAATATATTGGAGTCTTTGTCAAGCTATTCACAGCCTCTACTACACAAGGCTTTATGCATGTAAGATGTTAGGCACGGGTGTGGAAGTAACATCAACTGGTTATGAAATGATAAATAGCAGTATGCTTAGGTAAGGGGTCGCTGGGCTTAAGCGTAGAAGTGTGAAAGCTGAATGTGTAGTGCAAGGGCTACTACATTGTTGATAGGTGACTATGAGGTAGTATAAGTGGTGGATGGGGTGCATTATTAACTTTTAGTAAACTGTAATGTCCAGGAGTAGAGCTACAGTAGTTTATAAGTTGCCACACCCCTCTCCCTCCTTTCAGCATGCACACACACACACACACACATACACCCTGGTTGTTGACAGCCAGAGGTTAGAAGACCTTGTAATGTAAGACTGACAACATTGGAATGCCAGCATATGACTGTCCAGTTTCAAGTTACAGTACGTATGCTAATCATCCAATTCTCCCCTCTGTTCCCCAGTCCCTTAGTCTTCATTACATTGTCCGTAAATAATCTCACCCGTCCATTTATTTGCACATGCCCATGTATCATCGTGTTTGTCTTGTTTTTTGTAATTATAACAGAGTTCCTTTTTGCTCATTACCGTCTTGCAATTTCAAATTAGCTTTCCCTTTTCCTTGCCGGACAATGCCCCATACCTGCCATAGGAGAGTGTAGTTAAACGCTTTGTGTTCTTTGTGGCTTACTTTGAAAGGCAAGCAGTTCTTCAGCATCGCAACTTAGTGTATGCAGAATTAGCAGGAAAGTGTGGACAGAAGTGTGGACAGAAGTGTGGACAGAAGGCTCCATTTATATATTGCAGTAGCTACTTGCATACGATGCCAGTTCTAATATCGTGAGAATAACAAATATACACCAGCACGAAGTTAAACAAAAAAAAAGTGGTAATCTTTGCCTAAAAGTACATTTATATTAACTATTAAAAGTAGCCGATTTATAAATGGGAAAGGAGTCAACAGACAACTGGCACATTGAACAGAGTAGAGATGTGGCTTCTGCCTTTGACTGTGGTAGCCCCGCCCCACAGTGTCTCTGAAGTTGGAATAAGCTAAAAGTTTTCAAGAGTGTGCTTACACTTCTACACACAACAAACTAATGTTTCTTTGTTTAGTTATGAAGCTTATATACACGTACTTTAAAAATAAAAAAAATTTGATCTCGATATTTACTATTACTATGAATATCCAGCATTTTATAGCACGGTCTAACACATTTTGCATTTTAGGTTGAGAGCTCTGTAGTACATGGTAAGGGACATATGGTTTTGTGATGGGATATGTAATGTGTGTTTCAAACGAGTTAGTGATTCCATTAAGATTTCTTGCTGGTTCAGCATATAGGAAATTCAATAAACGGTAAGCATTACCATTCCAGACACTTCCATTATGTGGTCTTTTGAAGTTTCCTTTGTAATATGTACTTGCAATGAAAAAACTTGAAATTTGCGTGTGTGTATGATTGGAAATATCACTTTTAGTAATCCGAATTTCAATTATCCAAGCATTTAAGTCACCCAAATCTAACAGAAGCATGTGCAAACACAAACAATTGTTTGACCATGCCCCTTCATTAGTGTTTTATAATACATTTTCTATTTGGTTCCGTGATCTGATCATTTTCAGTTGTCCGAACACCTCTCGATCCCAACGTGTTCAGATGATTAAGCCCTGCTGTACAAAGCTTTTAGGTATTAATTTTCAAGTCTATTAAATGTAACTTTCAGGTAGGCATGTAGATGTACATTGAAGTTGTAAGTTAAAGTAATAGTGACCTTATTGTGATAAAAGTGTTTATTGTTCAATGCACTTCTCACACTGCATGGCAGTGAACTTTGAACTCATGCTAATTAATATTACACAATTTCAAGGAAGTAATTATAATATACTTATATAAGTATTTCACTCAAATTTATAATCGATGGTGTAGAACGTACTTAGGATTGGACTGCCTGGCTCTGTGCGCGTTCACACCTCATTGTCATGGCAACCAGGAAGTGTAGCACCGCGAGTGAATCAGGAAGCTCTTGCACTCCTTTCCGTGCCAGACCAATGCCAGACTTTTCCAAAGTGAGGGTAAGTTGAACGCACTCAACGGCCTTCAGCTATGACTTAATTCCAGACATGCACGCTGTCTTATGCATTTTGTTGGCTTTCATCTAATTAAAAGGGGGTGTGGTCTAGAGTATTGATTCTGGCCATGTCTTACTTGTCTAGTGAACCACACTTAATGTTACACTCCATGTTGTTCCCCCTCCCTCCCCCAATAATAAATAAATAAATAATTAATTAATAATAATAATAGGACAGCAATAAGTTGATACTGATGATATTCTGCAATTTTTACAAAAAAAAAAAAAAAAAAAAAAAAAAATTCAGCCTCTATATAATATGCACATTATAGCTTTCATTAATGCACTTTGTATGTTTCTTCTCCCAAGCGAAAAATCCTTATGAATTCCTGATGGTTCGCTACCACTGATATTGAGCATGTATGTTGATTGTGACTTTTCCCAACTTGGTAAGTGGTTTTTACTAAAACTAAAATATATTTATTTAGTCTATGCAGTCAAGCAAACACTGGAGCAGACTCCAACATAGACTCACTTCCTGTGTTATTATTACACATTATTACTATTATAATTATCATTATTATTATTATTATTACTATTATTATTACTATTATTGTTATTATTATTATTATTACTATTATTATTACTATTATTATTATTATTATTATTATTATTATTATTATTATTATTATTATTATTCTTTAGTATTATTATTGCAATGTGTAGGGAGTGCCTCCCAAGAGGACACGCCTCCTCACCGATCCACAGTCCCCTGCAATCAAGCGATGTCGCATAGGCAGTCCAGCGTCAGAGAAGAAGAACTCTAGTTTTGTGGCAGCTCCTGTGCCCAAGTTTGACAAGGTGTTCAAAGTGGAGTATCCAGACCGTCCATTGCTCATACCCAGGCCTTTCAGCTTCGAAGAGAGGGAGAGAAATAAGAAGGCCCAAAAGGAAGCTGGAGGAGTAAGTGAAGATAGGACTGTGTGCGTGTGTGTGTGTGTGTGTGCCATTTTCGATGCCAAGAAATTTATATTTTACATATGTGACCATCTACAGGAAAACCGGGCACAACGCGGCACCCTTTGAAAATTTTTTTTTTGCACTTACAGAGTTGTCGCCGTCCAGATATTGAGCTCTCCAAGTTTTATCGTCGTAGCTTAAGTCGTTCCCACTTGACTATAATAGACCTAACCGTTCCCTTCTGTCGGCTTGAAACAATACATTTTAAAGAAATCGATCGATCTTTTCTCGATATTTACGCACGCCACGTTGTGCCCGGTTTTCCTGTAGACGGTCACATATGTAATTCTCACAAGAATATTTCATTCTCTAAGAATGAAGTAAACTAGTTCACCTTCTGTCAGCAATGGATGGTGAATGTGTGTAGTAGTACTTGATGCTTTAATGAACCTTCAGTGCTTCTTATGCTGCATAATTAAGTTAAAAAAAAAAAAAAAAAAAAGCAAAATAACAACAACAGCAGAAAGTATTTCACATTGAATGCACTTATAAAATCTGAAAATTTGTGACAGAATAGCAAATCTGGAACTACTGTATCCCTTTAAGCTCACCAATAGTTATGTCAGCATCTCTTGTCCTGCTGTATGGTACATCAAATTAGTTTAAAGCAGAAGATAGTATAATATTGATAACTATCTATTTTTTGTGTGCACATGGGGATGGGGTGCTGTACTACTTCATGTAGAATCAAAGAACTGACTTAAATATCTTTTTAAAGCTAAAAAAACACACGACAACATGCCACTTGTATTTTAATGCTATATTTAAAATATCCACAATAAGAGCTACTCTCAGATATAGATGTAGTCATTTGCTTGTTGGTATGCTGACATGTGTTTTGTAATTTGTCTGTGTGTGCAGGTATTTACTTTCAATGCTCGCCCAGTGCCCAATTTTGCTAAAACTGGTTTGCCTCCTCGTGTTTTACCTTCTCCCGTGCACCCAGAGCCATTCCACTTAAGAACTGATGCTAGGGGAGAGATTCACTCTGCCAGATTCAAACAGGAGGTGGGTTCTCTTTACGAGGTTAGGTTGTTGTATGTAATGCTTGCTATGGGCTCTGAAGGTGTGGATCCCTTCTCTAATTCACACACACACACACACACACACATGCAAACACACACACATACATTGTCATTTTGGTGACTATTATTATATATTTTTAAGTCCATTTGTATAGGATTAATTGAAACCACACTTCATACTAATTCTGCCCATTGCTCTTTATTCTGAATTGCATCATATAATAATTGTTAGTACTACTACTACTACTACTACTACTACTACTGTGTTTATTGTAATCATAAGACATTTTTACTAAATTTATTGTAGTTGGAAGAAAAACAACGGCAAGAGAAACTTCAAAGACAATTTCGAGCCAAGAAAGACATATCTTCCATTCTTTATGGGAAACCCTTCGTCCCAGAGAAGCCCAATCGGCCAGCACTCACCGTGGACAGCTTCGTGCTCCACACAGAACTCAGAAGTCAAGAACGATCCAAATATGACGGACGAAGACACCATAGAACTTGCTTGCTCGAAGCTGCCAATGCCGAGAGGAGAGCTCTTCAAGAGGCAGAAGAGGCAAGGGAAATGGCCGAGTACAGGAAGAGTCTTGTTCACAAGCCACAGCCCATTGGATCTCCCATTCTAGTCCGCTCTAACTCCTCTAAAACTCTGTCTCCTCTCTTTCAAACAAATTGTGGCAGTCCATCACATTGAACTCATGACTGACTGTGTCAGTTGGTGCATATATGAAATCATTTCATTACAAAGGTTTTTGCATGACATCAGGGATCTCAACTAAATTTGACCAAATATTTGGAGATATGATAATACAATAGTTATGCAGATCAGATAATAGCTACAACACTGTCTTGCTATTAGTAGCTAGGTGTTTGTATGCTGTTTATGAGTGCTAATTTTTCCGCGAACAAGTTTTTTAAGTCTACTGGTTTGCATTAATGATGTCCAAATTATTATGCTTTTTGGTATTGCTGCAATTATGAATAATTGTAATAGTACAATGAAGTTTAGTGTTACTGTCACACAATTTGATCAATGTAATTTCAGTATAACTCGCTGTTGCCTCATTATAGCCTTCCATTGATAAAGCATTGCATATTTTTACTGGAAAAATTATGTACTTTTTGTCTACATAATTATTATGACAAAATTATTCCTGCATAAATGCAGCTAGAATGCAATCTGTCAGCTATTTTGTATTTCTACTATGAGATCTTGAGACAACACCGTTTCTAGAGTCTCACAGATATTTCTTGAGAGTTTGAGAGCCCTCTTTAGCCAGCTATATCTCTTACCGATCTCGGTAAGAGATCGCCAGTAGCGTGA
>WLWI01003691.1_pt1 | contig 13114 bp, 11 predicted proteins | sample 6701501 | NCBI WGS metagenome assembly WLWI01 (sample SAMN12718690, study PRJNA515312) | sponge metagenome | isolation source: marine sponge | host: Mycale hentscheli | place: New Zealand: South Island, Marlborough, Capsize Point | collected 2014-11-01
AAGCATTATACATATGTTGTCCTCATGGAAGAAGCTAAACTCTCACTGCTAACTCTAAAATGCTTTGCAGCAGCTTAGCAAACAAAAGCTCGGAAACATTGTCACATTAAGTTGTGAGCATCTTAAACAGTGATTATTACAGAAGTGTCGCAGTGACAGTGCTAGCAACAGTAATAGTAATGATTAATGTGGTAACTGTTCAATGATATTCATAGTTAATTGTTCTATATTTATGCAGTAGTAGGTTGATTACAATTACTTATAAGTCTATTCATAATTGTGTGATCATTACTATGGCACCATTAATGGAAAAAAAATTATTATAGTACCTTAATGCGCCATAAGTGGAAAACACTATTGTAGTACTCTGATACTCTACAATTTCAGCATAGGCTGCTAGGTATGCTTGTGCTTAGTTTACTTGTAACAGCACTATATGTGATACGAGGCTAGCTATTTTGACTGAGCACTCGCTAACAGGGTTAAAAACAATGATGTTAAGCAATTTACCTGGTGATTATTGCTTCTCAGTTCAACACGGACAAAGTTGAAAGCTGTCTTTTTGGAAGAGATATTGAAACCAGTGAGAGGGAAAAAGTAATGATGACAGTAACATACTGCAAATGAGTCAGTAGCCTCAGATAATGCTACTTACTCGAGGCAGAATGTTCAGTGACTATTGGAGCTCAATAAGTCAAAATATCAGGTTGTGTTTTGAGCTTAACAAATACAAGTATCTATAAAGCTCAAGAAACAAAGATATAGCAAGAGAATTACGACAATCCAGTTATAGTATAGGCAGGGCCATTGGAAGCAAATTTGAAAGGATACAGCTAATAATGACACATCCACTCATAAATATTTTTTCTTAATAGTATGGTAATTTTCTGTACAGAAAAATATCCTGTATTTCTGCTGACCAGAAAGTGTCACATATAAAATAATGTCAGAAGATTTTCTTAAAAAAGCATTAATTAATTAATAAATTTCTAATTATGATAATTAATCCACTCTCCCATTGTATACAGTGTCTTTAATTTCATTGCGCTTAGTTACAGTTTGCTAAAACTGGCACTGAAGAAAGCTGTGGTTTTGGGGCTGAATGAGGATGTAAATGAATATTTTGTAACACTTGTAATATTCATGGAATAACCATTCTTACAATCTTTTAAAATGTGCTCTCAGCTACTTAAACTTATGAGTGTGGTCTATGTACAATAATGGCAAGGTCATGGACTGCTGGCCGTCCAAGCTCCAATGAACTTGTAGTAGGATAGAAATTTATGATGTTCTTAATAATATTGGACATTCAATTTTTTATAAATGAAACCGACCAATTTTTGCTCAATTAAGTGTAGCAGCTTATAAGTTATTTATAATTCCTATGCACATGTACAGTCAGATATAATGTTTGAGACAAGAAAAATCATATCAGTTAAACAATTCTTACATCCTATTACGTCACAATCCCTTTGTTATACCCCCTTCTCTACTCGCCATAGATTTAGTTAGTATATTAATCATATTTGTTATGTAATTACCTATTAACTCTGGTATCAGCCACACCCACACTACAAGCGATAATGACAATGAACAATGTCAGCCAAACTGTATTGCAACTCAGAATATTCCAGATAGATATCTAGACACAACAAAATTAAAATAAAATTAGGTGTTAGCTATTTACTGATTTTGATAAATATATATATCACATTTTTGTAATTAATTTTATAATAATAACATACATGCAATGAAGAAGTCACTGGATCAAACTCCACACTAAACTGAGTGCTAACAGGCTTTTAAAGCATTGTCAGATTAATTAAAACTTGGGTACATTTATATATTAGTTAGTAGAATAAATAGAGCTGAGTGTTTATTATTAATCTACTTCAACTGAGTCTAAGTCACTATAAAACCAACTTACTGGTGAAAACTATAATTGATAAAAAACTTTTCGCAGTGCTGCCATATTTCTCACTTCAATTTGAATGGAATCTGTAAAAAAAATAACCGCGACCTAAAAATAAATTTAATCCTTAACTACTGGATGCCTGAATTGACTTTCAGCTTAATTTAAAGAAGGTTACTTTGACTAACTTGCTTGAACTGATGGTAAATAGCTTACCTGAGCAATGTTTGTGAGAAGTTGATGCTGCGTGATGTGCTTCAAGCTCTCTGTGATGAGTGATGAGTGTGCAAAAAACAACAACAACCCATATAACCTTCTGGTGCTCTTTTATTCTTTTTCATGCTATTTCATATCCCATATGTAGCAGTTTGCAAGGCTTGTTTTGGTACTCTCCGCCTAGCTGACTGACTGATGTGGAGATATCAGTGCTTAATTGTTAAAAACCAGTGATTTATGTAATACATCGAGATAAGTTATGTTATTGGCATAATTTGATTGACTCTAGCTACAGACAATGCATGCAGAACTCCCCATATTATTCCCAGGCAAGGAGTATGGCAAAGGTTATGGCTCCTGAGATTACACATTAATGTGCCAACAAAACCAGAAGTTAATTCCAGAAGCCATAATAAATTAAACTTGCCACAATTCTTCTTTTTTGAGTTTGCATACAACAACAACAAGCCATAATCCTATGTAAGCTTGTCCACTATAGCTCACCAACTATTAAAAATTAGGTTAACAGATCTTCGGAGTTTATTGCGCACTGAAGTAATTGTGAACTATTATAAACTGGTGCTATAGCATCACTTAGTTAACTTGGCAAACTCACTCGAGACGACAGAGTCGGTGGACGCTCGAAGAAAACAATAAGTATCTAGGGCAGACCAGTAGCTCACGAACTCGGCTTCAGCCCATAATTGGACAAGACCAAATAAACGTATAGCACGTGACGCTAGTAGTTCTTTTATTCAAACATTACAATGACTACTATACAAGCATTTATTTGCCTATTCTTTCCCCACAAATCGTTACTAGCCGAGTTAAATCTTACTGTTGAATATTGTTTTAGCTATCTCTGTGGGTTATTTTTTATTATACTGGCATATTTTTAACAAAATAGGTAGCTAAAGCAATGAGTATAATGCTGAGGTAACTTTGGTCGCTGAGATCTAGATTTAGTGATCATTATCAGTTAAGCAGTTGTAGCAGTAGCATGGACATTAATCGATGGATACTGTAGTAAAATGATGAGTGGAAAATTATATAAAATTTCTCAGACTTCCTAGATTTAGTTAGCTGAATGTCAACATTGTCAGCACAATATTTTTTTTTTCAAAAAGTAATACAACAAAAATATGATAATCATTACACAATGCATGAATCAGTAATTATATGAATTTAGTGCATGAACATTGTTCAGATAATAGCAAACTTTCCCAGTTCTAACAGCAAATATATGTTAAATTTAAAGCTAACTCCATGTTTCGACTTCTAGTTGAAGTCCTCTTCTGAAAGTCAACTAGGTCGATTTCTCAGTAATAAAAAAACAGTGGCAGTGTATACTATATGCTATGGATGACTCAGTGTATAAATGTAATCGTAATGTCTAACCTGACTGAAATGCTGTTTTGATGATTTTGAATGTCTACATAATCTGTGAATAATTATGTGAGGAATAGTAAGAATCGAATGTTTCATATACTCAGTATCTGTGTAATCTTTAGAAAGTAATTGTAGAGACTTCCATTGTAGTAGCATGTCACAACCATTGCTTTGATGTACTTCGTTGTAGATGTTTCTTTTATTCATTATTCACTCATATTAGTTTCCCTCCTATCACTCTGAAAAGCACCTTATAAATCTCCTCTTATCATGTGTAGGGGCTTAACTCCCACAGAAGTTAACTGATTTCAATGTGAACAACAAAATAACTCCATTAACCACAGCTATAAATGAGTAACAACAGTGGGTTTGTAATCATAAAATTATTAATTATGATAGTTGGTAAGGTACACAACAATAATGTACACACGCATACAGTATATTGAGCTTGATCCTGACTTGTACTTGTATAAGGAGTGTAGTAATTTCACGTATTTTATTATTATATTCATTCTGTATGTGATGTCCGAAATGTGATTATTGCATAAATAATAGTGTGCAATTCTCATATTATTAAAAATTATGAATACGAGATAATTGTGGAGAAGTAGAAATTAGGAGTATCCAGTTTCCTCCAAGCTACCCTCTCTTTTTTTCCCTCACCATGGCTGGTTCCCTCACAGCTGTTACTAAGGTGGTATTGGTGTGAAAAAAACGCTTTGCATTCTTTAGTCTCATGGGATAATAATTTTGTTGTTTATTTTTTAGTTTTTTCTGAACAATGTATGGTTTCTCCCATACATTTTGTATATTTATGCCTGTGCGGGGGAGGGAAGAGGGGTTAGGGGTGGGAGGAGATCATGTGAGCCCACCTTTTGAAATATAATTCATGTTGATTAAATGTTATCAATGCATTATATTAAACTAATTTTTCATAATGATGGATGTATATGTATCTCATCTTTAAAAAAAAATTAAAAGCATGCATTTTAAAATAGTGGATGTTTGCATGATGCATAAAAATGGCAGGCAATGTTATTTGGTATGGTAATTCTCAGTGGCATGTGGGAGATGGGAAGTAATTGATTCTGAATTAAGTAGTTCCATTATTAGTTATAAGAAAGAATTTGTACGAAGGTGCCCATTGTAGTTTGCTAATATGTAGCTAAGTCTGCCTATTAAAATAGCAACTGGTTGTTAATAAGTATATTATATACCATATATATTTTCATGACATCTTCAATAGTTCAGCACAAAACAGTTGCATTAGGCTTGTACATCTGATAGAGTTCCTTTACTCTCTTATATGAACTATGAAAAATGAGAATATGACAATAAAGTAGCTGTGTAAATTTTGTTAGAGAAACAGGCAAGATGGATGCAGTCATTTGGAAAATAGGCACTGTAAAGTTGAGGGAAAAGTTCCCCCTGTCCCCACAATAAATAGAACTCTCTCATTTATATGAATTATAAAATTAGTATTTGATGTCAATAAAAGTAGCTCATGTATATGTTTCTAGGGACACACCCAAGACAAATGAAGTCAGCTGGTTCCATTAAATGAACAACAAAAGGAAACTCAGTTGGAAAAATATTCCATCAAAAGATCATATTCCCATTGATAATTATATCCAATTACACAGTAATAACAGCAACCTTTATGAACCCTCCCCTGTGGTAGAATGCTCTACCAAATTCAACAAACTTATTAGACTTATTGTTCATTGTACTTTCTCTTCATTTGTTCATTAATCTTTCACTTGTTCATCTGCACCTCAATCACTTATAGCTACTCCATTCATAGTTCATTTAGCTACAAAACGCTACTCTTTTGTTCCAATTCCTCTGAGTGTACATGCATCTTCCACACATCTCATGCTTACCTACTCATGTACTACACCTTTCCTTTTTGTTAGAATTACCTTGAGCTAAATTATAGTCAAGCCAAAAACTGTCAATCTGTCCAAGGGCAAAACCTAGGTTGAACCCTTCATTGCCTTGGGCTGGTAGATATTCCCTGCTATAGCTTTTACCTGCTGAGTATAGGAGATGTAGTTCTCAGGTGGCAGAAATACCTGATCTTCTAGCTGATTCACAGCATTCCACCTTTGAAATTTCTGGCTATGGGCCTGATGTTTAGAGATAGGATATAATACTCAATATGCATTCAATGAAGATAAAATAAAACTAAATCAGTAGGGTAACTAAATTAAAATGAGTGCAATTTCTATACCAAAATAATACTATTTTAAACCAAATATAGGCATGCTCTGTTTGAGAAACTCTCTAGTTTTTTTTTTTTATAAATTCAGTACACTGCATAAGTTTTATGCTAAACTAGCTAACTACTTCAAATAGCTACATGGCACAAAAGATAGATTCAATTTAATTTTCATGTGTACATTTTTAAATCTAAATATTGGTGACTTTGTGAGTTGTCCAATAAAACTATATGGCATTACCAAAGTTGAGAATACCCATAAACCGCAAACTGAAACACCCAAATTGTAAAGTAGCAATGGTGTTTTTTTACACTTAATTAGCTATATCAAAATGCCCAATGTTGTTGAAGGTTGCTGAGTAGAAACAAATTGATCATAGAACTATAGACACACAATGCAAGGTTATAGTGAAAAATGGGTTTGGCTGCATCTGGACTAATATTCTGATCACAGCTAGCTAGTTAACTGCACTATCCACTGATGTCCATAAACAAAGGGTCACTGCAAGTACATGTTTCCATTACTTAAAAAAAAAAATATGCCATTAGCATTACGGCTGTAATTTTGGAATATATTTAGAAAGTTTAGGCAGAATATATGAATGCTAATTTGGAGGGCCTGAAGCCAAATGTAGAATTAGAAAACACTTTGAAAAAAATACAAGATTTTCAATGATGAATAGGACTGAATGAAATTTGAATTGATTTTTTTTCAAAATTTTTTATTCAAGGAACTTTCATGTAGATGTTTTTCTCAGAGATTTTTTCCCTATAATATGAACTTGCTAAATTTCAAATATTACTTTTTAAAAGTGTTAGTAATTTGGTACTTATGCATTAAGCAGACACATAAAGATATTCTAAAATTAATTTTAAAAATTAAAGACTTCATAGAAGAGAAATTTTTTCTCTCAAAAACTTCATAATTAATGAAATATTAATAAGTCAAAGGTTAATGATAATTATTAAAATGAACCAATCTTCTTTGGTATGTTTTTATTGCTCTAAGGGTATATCAAAATGAACCAGTTTAATGCTAAATTATTAAAGTTATACTTATAAATTACAATTCCTCTTTTTTGGAAACTTATGCATTGATGCACCATATACATAAATAGACGTGGCAATAAAATGGACAAATGGAATTGTTTTGGCAAAAACATTTCTCTTAAACAATTTTGATAATTATAAAGTACCATGACTGCATGTAACCTGTAAGATAACAGTATAAAATGCTAATAAATTGCTTCCTGATGTAGATATAAATGCTGTCCTATTTGGATCCCAGGAGAATTTTGGTAACCTTGTCTCATCTGAAAATGATTAACGTGATACTGTCTGCATTGTATTGGAGGATGTCACTACTAAGTACAGAGTTGCATTTACCTTGATTTGGTTGGGAGACTGCCCCTTTTAATTGCTCTATACAGAAATAAATAATAACATTATTTGAAAATACTGAACTTTAATGCAGCTAATACTGTACATGGTAATATTGATTACTTTTAACCAAGAATTTAAGATTCATATAATAAAATATTTATTGAGCAAAGTGATTATAATATAAATTCATTAGACAAATTTCTAAATAAACTATACATTTTAATTTAATATCTAGATGGCAGAGTAGTATATGTAGAACAGGCCATATTAAAGACTCTGTAAACAATAAAGACCTTGCTTTCTTAGCTACCACTTAGTCGTGAAGCACACCAAAAAGCATCACGCATTACATGGTTTGACAAACCAACTGGTTATGAACAGCTTCATCTGTACGTTGGCAAACATACTACTCGTTTCATTACATGCATACTTTTCATCACTTCTTGAATATTGTACATCAGTGTGGATTAAAATTTTGAGAAGTCTTCTGACAGCATGTCAGATGAACCGAGATATTGGTCTGACATAAAACAATCTAGACTGACAAGATCACTCTACTATTATTTACCTGTAACATAACAAAAAAAATGGATAAATATGGTTTTATGTTCCTATCCAGCCATCGCTGCCAGATAGGGCAAACATGAATGACTCTCTCCAAGAGAGGTTTTAAGTCAACACAACAGTTTGCAATTAATTTTTATTTTTTGGAGCCCGAACATCAGGATACTCAATTTAATTCACAAATCAATTCTTCTGATCATTGTAAATGTAAATACAACAAAAAAAAAAGGAAAAAAAAAAGAAGAAAGATTAATTGTTTTGAAAAGATATTCCTCAATGGTAGCTACATATACAGTAAAACCTCTAGTACCAACCTTCTCAAGAAGTAAATGGACATCTTATAAATAACTAAATTATATGCCTCAATTGAACTACTGTACACATATATTAATTTTGACCTGTGACCAATTCTCCCTGACCCCACATAGGCCACACCTAAGGTAAAATTCGAGAGATTTTGGGTGAGTAGTGTCATACAATAGGTAGATATTATGACCATCGCAGTGAAAAAAAAGCCTGGATATTATCATGAATAATGCTGGTTGTTATCCTGAGAGATTGCATTCTAAGTTTCTGATTCATATTGACAAATACTACCATGAATAAAAATATGAAACCTCTATTGAAGTAGCAAATTCTTGCTCCTCGTAACTGATTTGCAAAGGCATGGTTAGCAATGAAAGGATCTATTATTCATAAAATAATGTTGTAAGGCTAGTCTGGCACAACAGCCCCTCCAAGAAAGAGTGGGAGGGTCTGGCGACTCTAACGCATGTGATTCATAATTATGGAATACAATTAAATTTTGCAAGTTTTCTTTATCGTCCTGTCATTAAGTCTTGTGAACTCATGTAAGTGTTAGTGGGGAGACTAGATGGTTACACTTGGCCGGCACCATGATGTATTTTGCTATGATTGCTGCACGAACCTTGTGGTTGACAGTCATTTCTTGGATGAGCTCCACAAGTTGTAACATAAAGGAAATGACAAAAATAAAAGCACAAGCAAAGTCAGCTGTTGGTTGGCCAGGTATATGGATTATCAAATAGAAGATCTGGTCAAGTCATGGATCCTCACTTATACATAATTTCCAGTCTGGCAAAGTCTTGTCCTACTATGTGGATACAGTTCATCAACTTCATCACAGCTACTTTCAACCACATCTTATTGATTTCCCACTCTCCACCAGACTACTGAGAGAACATGAGAACTTTATTATCTCATGGAGTGTAAGGTGAGAACTAATTTAACCAACAATATTCATTCCATGAATTACACTAGATTCCCCCCCCCCCCCTCCTCCCAGCTTCCTGTGAACATCGACAAGAGGGTGCTGTGGTGTAAAACAAATTGAGCAGTGACCTTTCTTAAATTTATAATAGCAAAAGTAGAACAGAATCCTATTGAAACATCCTGCATGTAAGCCTCGGTGTTCATTAAGTGTAACATTACAATGTCAGTCCCACATTAGCTTTAGGGTACTCTAGCCAAGCTTCTATACAACCCTACAACAAAGCAACTTACTATATTTCCCTTCAATTGTATCTGCTAGTGTTGTGAGCCCCAATGCCCTCAGGACCTTTAGTACCTCAGGAAATAGAGAAGCTTGGGCATTAACTTGAGCAGTGATATTATGCACAACTGCCCTTGCTCTCTCTCCTTGCTCCAACTTTGTATTAATGGCTGTATTGTATGCTTCACCAGATATCAGCTCTGCTTCAAAAAACTTTCCAGCATATCTAGAAACTGCCACTTCAAATCCTTCCACAAACACAGTAGTGTTGGTTCTCACAGCTCTGTACTCGGGAGAACCAGCCATCTTGGTTAAGTCTCGTTATTCTGAACAGTTACACCCTTAAACAAGTACTTCCTTTTTAGAAACCAGATTGAGCCTAGATAGCTTGACCTCATGACCTTTAACGGATCAAATTTCCCTGGCAACCACAGTAGCAACCAATGAACCAGGAAATGCTATCCCATTTTTAACAGGTTACGTAAGGCAGGAAGCGTTGGGCAATAGGCTAGTCATTCTCAGCCCCAACTTTTCTGTGCCTTTCCAATTAAAGAGCAAATTTAGCATACACTGCTGTGCTGTAGCCAAATCTTCCCTCAAACTCTCACACATGTCACTATTGTCATCTGCAGTGAGAGTGTAGAAGGTAATCATTTCAGTGACCACATTGGCATAATTTTGTTGAGTGTCCAACTCTATTCTCATTAAAGACAACTTCTTGAGGGTAGCTGTATCAAAGTTAGAGTCGGAGGCAGTGTCTACATAAGCCATGGCCAATTTAAAGTCTAGTTCACCTCAGGCATCTTTCAACAGGTTCCACAGGCGATTGAAGATTCCCAAAGACAAGTGAAGGCCAGGTATGCTTCTATCACATGACCTGTTAGTCAAATCGAAAATAAGTCAGTTGCTTTTAAAAACGTTTTCTTACATTGTCTAAAGGAATGTCAAGGATGATCTCCCCAATGACGTTGTTATATTCCTTGGCCAGGCTCCAATTCCCATGGCCTTGATAAGTGAATCTGGCATAGTCAGCTTTGAGGGAGTCCAAAGATCAAGCTGCATAATATCCCCGTTTATCTTTCGGTTCAGCTATTTTCGACCTTGGAATGAGACACCATAAACAATTGTGTCGACCTATAGGTGAGTTGTGTAAAATGTGTTACAAAAGGAATATGATGCTGATTGAGCTTCATTTTTATTTCATAGCACATACCACTGGCACCACTAAGACCGTACATACGGCAAAGGCACTCGTAGTCGCCAGACAAGAAGAGTCTGACAGTACAATGTCTAGAACAAGTGAGACGTTTTTCTGTAATATTAAGACGTGACAATTATATTTTATTTTGTTTTTTTACTTGATGTTCATCCCCTGTGCTTCTATCACATGTTCCTTGAACATGTTCAGGGCTGTATACAGGTTGGTGGTGGTGTCTCCTGCCTTGAACTCTAACAGCAAGCCAGTACCCTTCATTGAGTTGACTTTGCAGCCTTCCTGATATGGTGACCATTTCAGTGCAATGATGGAATGGAAGGGTAGTCCCTCCTTCGCTGCAAGCTTAGCTCGAGCTGTTGTAGAGAAAATCCAATTTTTCATATTAATTGATTCTCTGAAAGACAAAAGCAGTATTCAAAAATTGACTGGGTCATTGTGTTAAATAAAAATAAAATGATTTAAACAATGTATTCTGTAGTGAAATCCACTCCAGAACAATTTGTAATGGCAACTATATAGCTATATTTATTATAATATACTTGAATAGTGTCACACTTCCTTAAATTGTACCAAAAAGTGTCGTTTCTCTCTTTTCCTTTTAACATCTATAGTTATCAGTGCAGGCTATATCTTGGCCTTTAGTGTTATATGCTAGGTCTCACTGCAAAACATGACACATTTACTCTATAGAACTATGATCTAAGAGTCAGTCTATCAGATACATCATTTGGCTGAGGCATTCCATCATCATTTCTCACATTCCTTTATTCTCTAATTTTCTGACTGTGACTAATGTATAATAATACTTGGGGAAAGTAGCCTTTAACTTAAATATCTCTCTAAAATATGCATGTCATATTATTCTATAATATAATAAAAAATTTATTCTGGAATCAAACTCTGCAAGCTTGATTTCTGAGTGAATGATAGGAATTTTCAAGAATATGGCCCTTAGCAATTGGTTAGTTGTTATAAATAATATTGAGGTAGTCTTTTCTTATTTGTTCTGTTTTTTTTTCTTGTCTGTTTTTTTTTTTGTGTGTGTGTGTATGCATGTTAATATTAGATCATTGTTGAAGGTTGAGGTTTGTTTGTTTGTTTGTTTGTTCCAATTTGCTGGTACACAAACATTACTTGTTGAAATACTGACATTCTTTACAGTGCCAGTGCAAAGTCAGGGAATAAAGGTCACAGTTATTTTGTGAATATATACAAGTGTAATTACTAGTAAGTGGAAGCAGCTGGTCACCCAATAGTTGTGGTATGCCCACAGCTGCAACTTCTGTTGCAACTTAGCCAGTAACATAATATCAGCTGTAACAAGTGCTACAAGTTAGTGGTGAACACATACAGTAACCAGATATATATCAGCTGCAACAAGGTAGACACCTAACAAAATACTGAGGCTAAGAACACTCAGCAAACACTGATACTCTAGTCACTCCTAATTGGACAATTAACATGTTGTAATAGTGGTGCTTATGAAGACAAGGATTTTAGAGAACATTGCACTTCTTAAATTCACATTGCCCAGTAAGCAGTCTTATAATTTTGAATATCTATTAACAAACAGTTCAAAAATTCATCATGATTTCCCATAATGAATTCCACAGTAGACTCTATTAGCTTCTCACATTCTTTCATTCTCAAACTTTCTGACTGTAACTCATCTGATATAATCATGATATCAAGCGATTTCTTAGAGTTCTCAAGATAATGTCACTTAGCAACCATCATATATAATGAGGAAAATTATAATAAAAGTGAGGTAAAAGGTTCAATTTTTTCGCTGAAGAAATTCTGTAAAGTAAAGCTTGGGTTTTGGTCTACTACCTGGACATGGTTGGTGAACATAGTTGCTCTAATGAGTCTAGTTGCAAAGGCAGAGTGGAAACAGGATGAAGGTCAGTGTGAATACATACAAGTTTAATTAGGTCCATATATGGTTGTGGTGTTCAGCTTGTTGGGCTTCCCAAAGCCAATATTTATCAGATGCAATAATTAGAGCTATCAACATAAGAAATAGCATGGCCTAACAGATTGTTACGCCTTGGAACAAGCACAGGACCAAAACTTGAATTTCCTGTACTTTCAAAAATGCAAGATTTGTAACTGAAATATTGCTCTGTATTTTCACTACTATAAATATCATGTTGCATTCAGAATTTATTACACATAAGGACATAATATGATACAGCCATCTGAATTCCCTCTGAAAGACATGTGACCTGTCATACAGTTTTCTGGTAGTCCCGGAAATCTGATATAGCCAACTGAATTTCCCACTGAAAGACATGTGACCTGTCATACAGTTTTCTGGTAGTCCCGGAAATCTGAATAGCCAGCTGAATTTCCCACTGAAAGACATGTGACCTGTCATACACAGTTTTCTGGTAGTCCAGAAAAGCCAATTTGAATTCCCTCGGAAAGACATATGACCTGTCATACAGTTTTCTGGTAGTCCAGGAAATCTGACATAGCCAGCTGAATTTCCCACTGAAAGACATGTGACGTGTAACTGAATTTCTCACTGAAGGTACACAGGGCGAAAACTTGAATTTCCTGTAGTAATGTATTTAACCGATTATCGCCGAAATACGCGTTTTTGCGTACCGCGCGAGGGTGCTTCACAGCCCGGGATACGCATTTTTGCGTACTCGCCATTGCACCCGCTTCAATTAGCTACCAGCAGCAATCGCA
>WLWI01003692.1_pt1 | contig 13114 bp, 16 predicted proteins | sample 6701501 | NCBI WGS metagenome assembly WLWI01 (sample SAMN12718690, study PRJNA515312) | sponge metagenome | isolation source: marine sponge | host: Mycale hentscheli | place: New Zealand: South Island, Marlborough, Capsize Point | collected 2014-11-01
TCTCATAATAGATTTAGCTATGTCAGTGTAACCTTCTACATATTTTCTTTTTTTTAATTTTTCTGGATCTTGATCTTGTTTATATTTTTCTAACATAGACGGCATTGTTGTTGCATTAAAAGTTAATGCTGCTTGCAGTAAGCCTTCTTTGGTATACTTAGTTGGAAGCTTGCTTTTGTCATAAGCTTTTTCCATTGCGTAATTAAAAGCTTTTTCAAACTCGCTTTCGTTTTCAATTACTTTCTTTTTACTTCGCTCAATAGTTTTAATTGGAACTTCCGGTAAATTTTTTGGAACTTTATAACGTGTAATATCACCTTCCATGATATTTTCGTTACCAATTTTGTCTATAATATTTTTTTGGATATCACCTAAAAGCGTTCGCTTTTCTTTTTCGTCGGCCATGTTACGCTCCTGACGGTAATGATAAATTTACTCCGTACTTCATATTGAATTCATCAACATCCGTTTGTGTTTGTATTTCTGCAAACTCTACTAATGCTTGTGGGCTTTCAGCTAGAATTACTACGATGTCATCTGTTACTTCTTCTGGTAATCTTGCTCTTAGTTCTTCATAAGATAAACTATCACCTGTGGGTGCAGTTTCTTTTGGTTGTGTTTCTGTAACTTGTACTTCCTCTTCTTCGATTAGTGGATTTGCACCCATACCACCTAAACTAAAATTAGCTCTACCACCTTCTGCTAAACCCATAGATTCTTTTAACATTTTATTGTATAATGCTATGTATCTTTTTGCTGTTTCCTCTGCAATGTATTTAGGATTTTCATCAGCATAATCACCCTCTACTACTTCTATCATTTCTCCTTCAGGACCCATAACTTTAATTATTTCTTCACTGTTGGTTATGTCATTTTGTATTCCTTCAATAACTAAAGTAGCTTGTTCTTTGTTACCAAACAAAGATGTTACTGCAGGATTTTTACCAGTGTATCCTTGTAGTCTTTGCATTAAAATTGCTTGTTGTTGTAAATACTTTTCTTCAGATAAAGCTTGATCTGTTTTTTGATTTGCATCTAATGCAAAAAGTTCAGTCATAAGAGCTTGTATCTCTGCATCGTTTGCTTGTTTAGCAAACGTTTTAGATCCACCTTCTGATCCAAGTATGTCAGCTTGTGCACCTAATAGTGTATCAAACATTCCTGTTTGACTGTTGTATCTGTTGATTGCTCTTTCATTTGCAGCTTTGTTGTAAGCTGCTCTGCTTGCTTTAAATCTTTGAAAAGGATCTTTAGCTGCTGCGCCCGCTGTTTGGAAGATGTTTCCACCTGGTGATCTTGATACAAGATCTAAACCAAAGTCTATTTTAAAATCTCTTAATGATGTGTCTGGTTGCATTGGTGGTGCTTTAAAAGCCATGCTGTCTGCTAGATCTTTAATCTGTTGCATGTTCATATCTTTAAGATTTACTTTAGACAAATCGTTTTGCTTTACAGTATTGTCTTCGTTAGTATTATAACCTTGTCTAGGTGCAAGGCCTGAAGTAATACCTTCACCGGCACTACCACCTTTTCTAAACATAGGTCTTCTCATTATTCTGTTCATGTTAATCGTACGGGTTCATTGGGTTATCTTTAAAACCACCACGTCCACCAAAGATACCACTTAAAACACTAGCTGTTCCAAGAGCCGTTTGTAATGGTGTAGGGTTAGGTGTTACAGTTGATTGATTACCGAATGGTGCATTACCAGAGAATAGACCTGCAATCCCAGAACCATACGTACCTAATCTTTCATAAGGTTCAAATGCCTCTAATCTATTTGCTTCTCTTTGTGCATCAAGTACTGCTTGACTTTGTGCCTGTTGTAGTCCGCCCAATCGACCCAACTGGTTAATATCTGCTGTTCCAAAATCTTGTATGTTTTGTCCTAATTGTCCTTGTTGATTAAATGCTGTTTGTGCATTTAAGTTAGCTTGGTTAAATCCTTGTTGTAATAATTTTGATTGTATTAATGCTCTGTTGGCATCTTGGTTAGATTGATATTCTGATCTCATAACACCCTCACGTCCTCCGCCTAAGTTACCAGACATAGCTGCTTTCTGTCCAATACCTGTTAGCCCTGCTTGAGTTTGTTTGTCAAATTCTGATAGTGTTGCATCAATTACATCTTGTTGATAAGGAGATGCAAATCCTTGGTAAGCTTGTGGTCCTGAGTATGCTGCTTGTTGTGTAAGATAAGGTTGGTATGCTCCAACACCTGATCCTGCTAAATTATAAGCTTGTGTTTGTAAAGCATCTTGCGCTGCTACTTGCGGTGCAAGTCTAGCTGTATCTAATGGTATAGATGTTAACCCTGCTAATTGTTTTCCGTAATCAGCACCAAGGTCTGTTACGTATTGTTGTGGTAAATTTTGTACTTGTTCTATTGCCATTATACTACGTCTCCTAATCTTTGTGAAGTTGCAAACATATCTCTAGCACCAGCCATTCCTTGCGACTCTTCTGATACTTGTCCACCCGCTTCTAAATGTTTCATCATGTTCTCCATAACTTGTGCTCCCTGATCTATATCTCCACCACCTGCGTTTCTAACAGCATCTGCAGTAAATACAAACTCATTTACACTTAATCTTGCAGGCACGTCATCTGCTTTTTCTTGTTTTCCTATAGGTACAAATCCACCTTCAGCTCTGTAATCTTTTTCCATACCACCAAGGTCCATTAATCCACCTTCAGCCATACCTATTCTCCCACCGTTAGCTGCTTGTGCATAGGTAATAGCCATTTCTTCTGGAGAATATTTTCTAGACGCTACTGTTGGTAAAAAATTTAATCCTGCTGCCATACCTTGTTTTTGATCTAGTAAGTTTGCAGATTTTTTAAGGTCTGCTAATTGAATTCCTGTGTTGTCACTCGGTAAACCTGGTGTGTCAGACTCTGTATTTTTAGTAAACAATCCTGCTGTAAGACCGCCGGCTATTGGTACAATGTTTTTAGCAATAGATCTTCCAATATTTCCTGCAATAGATGATCCTTCCATTGTTTTATAATTGCCTGGTCCTTCAGGTTTAGTTGGATCATACTTTGGATTTTTTATTTGCTCTTTCTTAAAAATAAAGTCTTTTGCATCTGTTCCTAAATCTTTTACTCCTTGTGGAATAAAATCTAAAATTCTTTTACCTATTTTTCCTTCGTTTAAAAAATAATCACCACCAGCTATAGCTGCAGCTGTAAGTAATGGATTCTCTTTTATCTCATTAGGAATTATATCATCAAAAAGTTTATCTTTTGCTTCTTGAAAAAACGATCCAATACCATATTGTTTTCTTCCATCAAGACCCATGATACCACCATAGGCTGCTTTCTCACGCATCTGTCCAATAGCTCTTTTTAATTCATCTATACTAACTGGATCACGATTAAATTTTTCTCTAAATAATTTTAATAAGTCTTCTAATATTTCTATTTCTATTTCAGGTGTATCTGTGCCAGCCATCATTTTGTCAGGCAATACTGGTCCTGTAGGTTTAGGTTGAAAAGGATTAACAGGTTTAGTTGGATCTTCTGGTAATGGTTGACCACCAGACATCATCATCATTTCTATTTCTTGTGGAGATTTAGGACCTTCGTTACCTCTATACTTTATAGATGGTGCGTTAGTCTCTAGTTCTTCTGAAATTTGTATATCTTCTATTCCCATGGTTTTGTTAGTTTACTTGGTTTTTGCAAACAAATCAAGAGGTGGCATGATAACTGTTACATCTCTTTGCACGTCCTCTTCAGGTATATTTGCAGCTTTTAAAGCCTCTTCTGTCTCGTAAACTTCTCCTGTTTTTTTATTAGTTATTTTAGTTATAATTTTTTCTGGTGTTAATGTTGGTATATCGGTCATTATGTTGTTACCTCTTTCTTAATGTTTAGATAGCTAATAGCTACATCAAATGAGTCTGTTGTGCTTGATTGAACTGTAAAAGTTTTGCCACCCTCTACTATTAGCGGTTGGGTTAATAATTCTGTTGTAGTATTAGCTGTTAATTGTGTTGATTTAATAGCTGTAATACTATTGTTTATAATAGTCACTGTTGGTGTACCAGCTGATGTAACTAATATTGATTTAATAACAATAGTTTCATTGACTGCAGGAACACCTGATCCTAAAGGTGTGAGTGCACTACCACTTGTGCTGTTGTCTATACCTATAAATTTATACTGATTTACTACTGCCATTAATCTAAAAAGAAACTTCTAGCTTCTATCTCCTGTTTTAATTCTTCTTGAAACGTTGTGTTTAATTTTTCAAGAACCGCATCTAAATCTCTAACCAAAGACTGTGCTACGTCTTGCTCGTATTCATTACTTGCTCTAGTTAATGTTTGTACAATTTTAGCCATTATATTCCTAACATATTTTTTAAGACATTAAATCTATTTCGTTCTCCGTCACTAATATTTCCTGACTGTAATTTTTGTAATAATAATATATACTCGTCATAATTACTTGCTTGGTTTTCTAGTGATGCTAATCCTTCTCCGTCACCATCACCTTTATTAGTTGTATTATTTTTTGATTTAGATGTTGATTTTGATTTAGATGTTGATTTGTTATTTCCACTAAATAAATTACTTATTGTATCTTTTACGTCAATGTTTTTATTAAATAAACCGGCTACTCGATTTACTTGATTAAAAGTATTAATAGCTGGACCAAATTTAGTTCCTGCTAATAACTGTGGAGCAACAATTCCTAAAAAAATATTTTTAGCTATATTGCCTAAACTAAAAGGATTTTTTTTAGGTGCAAAATTAATATTATTGACAAGGTTATTTTCTTTTCCTTCAGGAGTATTATCACCAAAAAAACCACCACGAGGATCAGCTTTTTTACCTACATTGATTGCATAGTCTGTCATGTAATCTTGCATGGTTTGTGTAGTTGTAGTTTTTGGTCCAGCTATGTCTGCCATAGTTGGTCTATCGCCACCATCGCCACCACCTGGTGCATTAGAACCATGTCCTGGATCATTTTCATGTCCCGCATCTGGTCCATAGTATCCTGGTCGACTACCATCTCTTGTTGGAGTAACTAACATAGATCCAGCATTACTTCCCATAATACCACCAACTCTTTGACCCATTGCATACATCTGTCTAGCTTGTTGTAATCTTGTAATTGACATTATCGTCTTCCTCCAGCTTGTATATCTAATCTAAAAGTTCCTAACTTCCAACTAGTATCTACTGCAGTGTTGGATATTGTAAGAGCTATAGCTCTACCTCTAGCACGTGTGTCTACTTTATCTGTACTTGTTGTTACTGTAAAAGGACCAAGTGATGAGCTAGCTGCTGTATCATTTGGATAATTTCTTAAATCTAATTGTATTATAGCGTTTCCTTGTTGTGCAATAAAATCTGGTATAATTCTACTAACTCTCATAATGTTTTCACCATCACCTCTAAGATCAGCCATGTTAGTTGCAGCTCCTCTAACAACTTTTTGTGTAATATCATAATCTCCTGATGTTATATTAGCAGGAATAGCTACAGCTGTAGTTGCTGCTTCTTGTTGATTAACTCCTGTTTCATGTTCAAAATAAACTGTAGTACCATCTGTATTACCACGAACATCAAAAGATGTATCAACACTTGCATTGTATCTTGTTGCATGTGGTAAACCAAATACAGCAGAGTCTTCCCATGTTGTTCTAGGATAAAGCGTGCTTGCATTAGTAAACCATATAGGTCTTTTTGATGTTGAATCTAAATAACTATATGTAACAGATCTAGTATTTACATTTGATGTAGATGTTGGATAGAACCAAGTAATTTCACCAAACAAGTTATTAATACCACAATAAACTAATTGGTTAGAGGTTGTATTTAAATCATCATAAACATAGTCTTCAACTAAACAGTCCATAGATTCTAGCTTACCAGCAAATCTAAAAAAACCATTGTCAGACATCCAATACGCAGCACCATCAACTTCTACTGCTGCATTCATACCAATCAATCCACAGTTAGTACCAACTTGTTCAAATGCAAAAGTAAATGGAGTACCAACAAAACGCATAGTAAATAAAGATGTGTCAGTCCAAATGTAAATTGCATTTCTACCTAACTTACCACCCATAATTCGTGATCCGGCGGCCAGTCTTTGTGTACCCGCACTATTCTCAGCTGTTGGTGTGTAGTCATTTATATTTTCTTGAGATGAAAATCTTATAAACATATCATCTTGTGTAGTTTTATCACCAATAGTTGTTTCTGTTCCAAAAAATACTAAGTGACGATCGGGAGTTGACACTAACATATCACGTGATGCTGTTGGTGCACCTGATATAATTGTAGCTCGTGTTGCTGTTGCATTAGCTGCATCACCATCCCATTCAAAACATTCTCCGTTATGTATCAACGCTATTAATGTTGATCCTAAATTGTCCAAGGACCATAGACCAGGATCTGTTACTGAATCTGTGTTGGCTGCAGCAGATCCCCATCCAGTCCAACTAGATGTATTGGTTACGGTTGCACCATTACTGTGTGCAGCTCTAGTTGATCCTCGTGCAGCTCTAGTAATACCTGTTAAATTATTTCCTGTTATACCTGTGTATGAAATTTCCTCACTACCTACTTGAATATAGTTTGTACCTGAAGATGGAAAACCTGTTGTGCTAGTAAGTGTAATACTAGTTCCTGATCCACCTGTACCATTAGCGTCATTTAATAATGCTCCATTTAAAGTTGTTGTTATTGACCCTAAAATATTACCACCCCACAATGATATACCCCAACCAAAAGCTCCTATCTGTTCAGCCGGTCCTACATGATAGTATTGATAATACTTAACACTTCCAGATGTAGCAGCACCAGAACCAGACTCATTACTATTCATTGTAATGGTTAAAGTAGTGGGAGTTGGTACACTTGTTACCATGTATTTTACATCATCAAAATCTGCTGCCGCATAATTAGAATTAGTTGCAGCTGAAAAATCACTAAACGTTATAATATCTCCTGCTACAAAAGTATGAGTTCCTGGAAAAGTAATGGTAACTGTTGAAGATCCATTGGTTGTTGTAAAACAATTTGATATAGTCGTGCCTGATGGATTAACTAGTGGGTGTATGTCGTAATACACTCCTCCAGAGTATACATATAAAATTCTGTTTGTGCCTATTGCTGAAAATTTTGTAGATGCTTTGTTTACAAAATGATGTAAACCTCTTGCAACACCAGTAAGTTTTGATTCTCCCAATTGATTCCAGCCACCTATTTTTTCAGGTGTACCATATCTAAAACGAACATTTTCACCGCCTGTCCATTGAGACTCAGCACCTGTAGATGTAACTTGTTTATTAAACCCTGGTAGAAATCCTAGTTTTTGTAACATATAACCTCATTATAATACTATTTAACACCTGATGGTAAACCTAATTTGGCTCTTCCATCAAATCTATTTTTATCAGCAAATGGGCCATTTACATGATTATAATGTAGAAATACTTGACCGCAAATGTTCCCGTCAAAAGGCTCTCGCCAATGTTCGAGTTCACATCCACTATATACTAGCATATCTCCCACTTCAAGCAAGACTTTCGTGCCTGCTGGAGCGTTTGGTTTTACAATATTTTGTCTTTCATTAACAACATTATTAGCTCCGGTACCATCTATAAATATAGGCCAAGGATCGCCACCTAGATTAACTGTTGTAGATATTTCACAACTAGGTCTGTCTTTATGTCGGTGTAAACAATCACCTTTTTTATATGCTCTTGCATAGGAATAAGTAGGACATAGATCTAAGCCAGTGTGTTGTTTCATAACTGGTAACATCTTAACCATAAGTGTTTCCATAGCAAAATCAGCATAACAAGAGTAGGTATTAGGTATCTGTTCATCACTCCATGTTCCAAGTATCGGGGACTGTGAGTGTATGTTATGTTCGTACATATAACCTACTGCGTCTCGTTTAAGTAAAAAGTAGTTTAATATAAAGTTAGCTAGATCGTATGATACAGCATTCTTTATTACTTGATATTTTTTATCTTGAAAACTCATACTATCATACACTTTTGTAAAAAATTAAAAGACACTGATATTCTTATATCATTAGAATTGTTGGGATCAACACAATGCATTAACCAAGAAGGAAACATAATACATCTTCCAGCAATAGGTTCATAATGTGTTTCTCTAAATAATCTTGCAGGTTTTTCTCCTTCTTTTTGTCTAGGTCTTGACATACAAGCAACTGATCTTGGATCGTCTATTTTTAAATGTCCACAGTTTTTAGGTGCTTTGATATAATAAACACCAGACCATAATGAGTTTGGATGTTGATGTGCTCTATTCATTCCACCTGGTGGATTAATGTTAGCCCACATATTACCTAGCACAGGTTCACTATCTAAATGCTCTTGATCATAAATAGTTTTTTGACAGGCATATAACATATCAACTAATTTTTTATACTCAGGTAAATCTTGCATAGTTGTATGCGAGTGCCAACCTTGTACATTAGTTCGAACCACTCCTTTATCTTGTTTAGACCAAGCTACAATATCTCTCTCTAACTCTTGATTAAGAGTTGGGTGTTCTATATCTGCAATATAAACAGGTGTTGGAAAATGTAATTCTCTATGCATTATTTAAATGGAGTGCCTCCAAACCACATAACCAAAGATTTTCTGTTGCCACGTATTACAGGTTTTACTCTGTGTCTAATAAAAGATGCAAAGAATACTGCGTGTCCTTGTTTTATTTTTGCAACTTTACCTTCAGCCATTAATTCTAAATCACCACCTTCAAACTCTGATTCAGGAGATAACAAACAAGTCATAGATATTTTTCTTACAGGTGGTTCGTGTTGACAGTTAACATCATTATCTACATGCCAATCATAAAATCCTCCTTCTGGGTATTCTGTGTATTGTGCCATTTCAGTTATAGTCATTCCATCAAAACCAAAATGATTACCATTAGTAGTCTTCATAATACGTTCAATGTCTTTGTACATTTCTGGTGTCTTAGAAAATGGTATCCAACTAATGTGTGAGGTTCTTGTTTTAGTGTCTATCACCCCACCTTTAATTCCTTTTTTATTTCCAACTTGTGCATCATTTCTAGGCTCAGCACGTCCTGCTTCAATAATCATTTGACATTGTTTAGGTGTAAAGATTGGTTGTGTAGTTTCAACTATGTAAGATTTCCATCGTGGTTCTGTTATCATATTAATATCCGTATTCTACCCATCCCGTTATTATATATTTATCATTTGATAAAGGTGGGTTGCCTCTATGAACGTGTGTAAATTGTGATGGCCATACCATCAATGTATTTTTCTGTGGTTTGAACCTACACTTTTGATATAAAAATTCTGTCTCTCCACCTTCAGTCACATCATTTAAATATAACATAAAAGCTAGTATTCTATTTCTTGCTTTCATCTCTGCATTTTCGCAATGCCAAGTGTGATAACCTTCCCCTATTTTAGTTTTTTGTATTTTAACTTCTAGTATGTTGTGAGTAGATAATTTTTTTAAATAAGAATATTTTTGAACATACAAAGGATAGACATCTTTAAAAAATAAATCGATAAAAGGTTTATTATTATAAGTCATAGGAACGTGAGTTGCATCCATTACCGTGTTGATTGCATGATCAGCAACAAATGTTTCGTCTACTTTTCTAGGAAATACAATGCCTTGTGTTTCACAATTATTAAAATAATTCATGTAGTTATCTATTAATTCATTTGGCATAAAATCTTTAAACATACCAATATGATCATCTCGAATTAAATATTGTTTGTCCATTATATTGCACCTCTGTTTCTAATAGGATCAAACTGTACGTCACAATTTGCAGCTAAAGTTCTTCTAGTCTCATTAGTTCCGTTAAATGGATATACACAGTGTCTCATATCATATGGAAAGATATAAAAGTCTCTAAGGTCCATTGGTGGTTGATAATCTATTTTAGCAAATTGACCATTAGCTGCTCCTAATATTTGTAGCCTACCGTTTTGTTGTATGTGTTCTGCAGAATATTCTTTACCATAAGTTGATGGTAATTTTAAAATCATAACACTTGATAAACCAGTAAATAACATTCCTCTATGAATATGTGCAGGGTTGTATTCGTGTTGTTTCATTTCATTAACCCAAATAGAATTTAAATGAGTTTCATAATCTTTAATTTTATTAAATGCTAAATAGTGTTTAAACACAGTCATAAAATAATTTGTAACATTTTGAGGCAACATATTATGATTTTTCATTTTAGATTGGTCTTGACCATGATAAAACAATGAATGTTCATTCTCTATCTTACCTACTAACTGACCATTAGCTGGTGCAAGATTATGAAAATTTTGTTCATAGATCTGATTAATTGTACTAAATATATCAAGTGGTACTTGATACTTTAAAATCGATTGACCTAAAAATACAAAATCAAACTTTAGGTTTTCCATGTTGTTCAAGTTTTTCTTTCTCTGTGTAACTACTTTCTAATTCACCAGACTTTTTAATTCTTTGTAATGAATTTAATTGTCCCATTACATTAAATATCTCAGCCTCTGATGAGTTAGCATTTAATGTTTTTGCTTTCTCGTGATATTGCATACCATATGATTCTAGTTGATGTTGATTAACATCTTTATCGTTAAATGATCCATCATTAAATTCACCTTTTAATTTAGACCACATTTTAATTTCTCTCATTCTATGTTTAGCAACTTTCTCCATAGAAGCTTTACCAAATATAGCTTCATCTAAATCTATTTTATATTTAGTTTTTTTGTATTCATCTTCTTCTTTTTCAACTTTACCTTCTAACCATTTAATTTTTGCTTCGTTTCTTCTATAATCAAATGATAAAGTCATAAGATTATCAAGATAACTAGATTGCTCTCTTACACACTGCCAATACTTTGATGCTTTAGTTGGGTATCTATTATCTTGTAATACAGAAAACCTTGCTTCTGTTTCTGTTCGAAACATTTGTTTCTTGGTCCATGTATCACGAAGCTCGTCTACCATACCTTTAAATGATGACAAATCTTCTTGTGTTAATAGATTATTTAAATGTGGTTCTTCACCTTGTATTACTTCTTTAACGTCTTTTTTCATAGCTTTATCCTTTATAGTTAAGACTAATATATATTAATAAAAATAAATTACAAGTCTTATGAGTCAGTAAATGTTCTTGTTACTCCAGCACCTGCACCTGTCCATTCTTCTGTTGTACCTACTTTTCCTGATGGATTACTTCCTCCTGAATATAGTGCAGCAGTTGCTGTTCCACTACTTGCTCCAGAAGATCTTGCCGTACTTATATTTGTAGTTTCAGTCCAGTTAGTTCCATTCCATTCTTCAGTTATTGCTAGATAAGTAGTAGTGTATCCACCATACATTAATGCTGAAGTGCTATCTGCTCCAGCTCCTCCTGCATTTGATCTAGCAGTATTTAAATCTCCAACTTCTGTCCAGTTTGTTCCATTCCAAGTTTCAGTTAGAGCATATTTAGTTCCTGGTCCTGATCCACCAAATGCTAAAGCTGATGTTGCAGTCCCCACACCATTTAATTGATTTCTAGATTGATTTAAATCATTAACTTCTGTCCAACTGCTTCCGTCCCAAGATTCTGTATTAGCAAAATTACCTGGTGGTGCATTTCCAGCAAAAATTATTCCATTACTATTAGATGTTCCTGCTCCTGCAGCATAAGCTCTTGTAGTATTTAAATTTGCAACTTCTGTCCAGTTTGTTCCATTCCAAGTTTCTGTTTTATTTGATTCTCCTGTGTTACCTACAAAACTAGCACCAGACACGGCTGAAGATTGAGTTCCATAACCAGCTCCAGCTCTTCTTGAGTTGACCATATTATTAACTTCTGTCCAACTAGTTCCATCATATGTTTCTGTATTAGCTGTACCACCTGGAGTAGGATTATCTCCACCATATATTAATCCTGCTGTTTTAGTTCCTACTGAAAGTCCTGTGTTTTGTTCTCTACCTAAATTTAAACTTCCACCCGTAGCCCAAGAACCAGCAGTCGTAGCTGCTTGACCTTTTAAAACATTTGATGTTGAGTTAAACCAAACTTGTCCTTCAACAGGATTCGATGGGTCCGATGCTAAGACCTCAATATTTGTTCCTCGTATTTCTTTGTATGTTGCCATAATTAATCCGTGCTTATTGTTTTAGTTGTAGTTGATGAACCACTCCACTCTTCTGTTGTTGCTACTACATCTGCTCCTGATGTTTCTCCACCAAAAGCTAAACCAGCTGTTGAACTTCCAGCTCCTCCTAATTGTTTTTTTGCTGTGCTTAAATCAGCAACTTCTACCCAACTTACTGCATTCCATTCTTCATTATTTGCAGTAGTTGGTGATGTAGATGTAGCTCCTCCAAAAGCCAAAGCCGCGGTATATGTTCCAGTTCCACCAAAAGCATATCTTCCAGTATTTAAATTATTAACTTCCGTCCAATTTGTTCCGTTAAAAGATTCTGTTACTGTTTGAGCTCCAGAAGCGTGTCCGCCAAAAGCTAAAGCAGCTGAAGCTTTTAATAATTATAATGCAACTCAGCAGTCAAGAAGAGAAACAGATAAAATTCCTTTACAGCAAAGTCAAAATGAAATGACAAGAGCTTTTACTATGTTTGGTAGTACGTTGTTTTTACAAATAAATAAAGTTATGAGTTCTACAAGTAATATTATGGGGGCTATATTCCGTAAAAAAGCCCCAAGAAGACAAGACATAAGAGCTTTTGTTTTAAACTTTGCAGGTGCTAACGTAATGTTTGCTTTAGCAGCAAATATGTTTAAATTTATGGGTAATGATAAAGACGAAGAAGAAGCTATGGATAGATTAAAAGAAGCTATGTATGGTTTAAACTTGCTTTATCAAATACCTTTTTTTGGTGCAGCAGTACAAGAAACAAGAAACAGAGCTTTAGGTAAGTCTTCAGGATATGCTGATGATGTTGTAAATCCTATAAAATCTGTTATGAGAAAAGTAAATAAAGGATTAAAAGACGGAAGATTAGACAAAAGTCTAAGGCCATTTGTAGAGATAGTATTAGGAGCGCAGGTTGATCCTTTTGTAGGAATGTATAATTATTTTGCAGGACAAGGTAAGGACAAGAACG
>WLWI01003693.1_pt1 | contig 13112 bp, 14 predicted proteins | sample 6701501 | NCBI WGS metagenome assembly WLWI01 (sample SAMN12718690, study PRJNA515312) | sponge metagenome | isolation source: marine sponge | host: Mycale hentscheli | place: New Zealand: South Island, Marlborough, Capsize Point | collected 2014-11-01
GATCAGGACTAATCGCCAATGGAAACAAACTCACAACCACTACAAAAAATATCACTGGCAACACGATTTCAGCTCGTTGCCGGATTGCAATGCGGAGATCACGTAGCAACATAGCTCTGAATGCTTTTGCGTAAGACATTAAACTAACTCTTCAATTCAACATGTACGCTTTTCATTTTATCCAGCGCAATTGATTGATGACTGGTTAGAAGCAGTATGCCACCCTCACTTGTGTGCTCAAGAAAGCGTGTCTGCAATTTCTCAACCATTAACTTATCTAGTCCAGCAAACGGTTCGTCCAATATCCAGAGAAGAGAGCGTTCTGTCACCAGGCGCGCAATCGCTATTCGTCTTTTCTGCCCATAGGACAAATGCCGACCGGGGCTATTCTCATAGCCACTTAAGCCCACCCAGTCAATCGCAGCCTGGAGATCACTATCGGTGCTTACTCCCGAAATTGAAGAAAAAAATCTCAGGTTTTCAATAGCCGTTAATTCCGGCTTTACACCAGTTTCATGACCGATATAGATTAACTGTTGATAATAATCGATGGCCGCCGAGCGAATAGATTCACCATTCCACCTGATATCGCCTTCATCTGCCTGAATTAGTCCGCAGAGCACGCGTAATAAGGTAGTCTTACCACTGCCATTACCACCTTCAATAAATAAAACTTCGCCCGATTTCACGACCAGACTCAATTCTTTCAGGATCAACTTGTCATTGATCTCATAGTTCAGATTCTCTGCTTGCAACTCTGCAATTCCTGAGGACACAGGCTGATTCATAATCTATAGCGCTTGTTAATATTTTCACAAAAAGGACAGCTTAGAATACAGTAGTAATAGGCAAGATCAACATACAAGCTTTATCATTATGCGACCAGATACTTCCTGTTTAATGTCAACATATGAGTGCTAACTCAGCATCGCCTTTTGGCCTAACTGGGTGTACTCGTGTATAAAAATGTCTTTTATGGAAAGTGTAATAAATCAGAAAGGTTTGGACCTGTTGAACATGCACTAAGGCATCAGACTAATGACTACCAATCCTCGATAGATGTACGCAAATCGAGCTCAAATGTCCATGCGGATCTTTTCTGTCTATATAGAAACTCATATGCATCAACAATGCCGTCAGGATCAATCATGCCTGCTTCTCCCAGGCTTGCTGCGTAATCAGGAAAGCGTTCTCTTATTTTATCTCCATCAATCGTACCATCGACAATGACATGCCCTACATGTATGCCTTCGGCACCGACTTCTTTCGCCAGTGCCTGTGCCATCGTTCGCAACGCTGATTTGGCAGAATTAAATGCAGCAAAATTGGCGCGACCGCGCAAGGATGCGCTGGCGCCAGTGAACAATATGGTGCCACTCTTATTTAACTGCATTCTACGTACAGCTTCACGGGCGAAAAGGAAACCACCAAAACAGCCCCCTTCCCAGCTACGTCTGAAATACTCTGCGTCCATTTTATCAATACGCCCGGGCGTACTGTTACCCGCATTATATATGGCCAAAGCCAACTCACCTGACTCGCTAACCTTATTGAACAAGTCAATCACCTGAGTCTCGTCCGTTGCATCTGTCACACAGGCACTTGCTTTAGCACCTTCAGATTCAATCAGGGACACAAGCTCATCCAGCTTTGCTTGTGTACGGCCTGCCACATGCACATGCAAGCCTGATTGTGCAAAACGTCGACAAAGTTGTGCGCCCAATCCATCTACAGGTCCAACCCCGATAATAACGGCTGTTTTCATATCAGATCTATTGAGAGGTACTGGATGAGTTTTTTGGCACTTTAGAGCGCCCTTTTTCCAGCTCTATTTGCTCTACCGCTTTTAAGACTGTCATTCGTATTCTCAGTTTGTTACTCGGGCGCCGGATAGGAAGACAATGCAAACTTTTAGTTGATTTTTTAATGGGCAATTTTGGTATTACAAATCTTTGAAACTGGTCGACAAGTTCACAATCGCCTCCATCCAGATATCGAGATACGTTACCTGTTACACGTGTCTCTTGCCATTCGGCAGGAAATATTTCCCTGGTAAGATCCGATCGGTCTGCTGGCACCGGCATCGCAAATGCGAGTAATATTCTATAAATACGTTGTTCACGTCTACGTTTTAAGTTGTCATTGCCGAAACATTTCATTTCAACTCGTGCATCATCACGCGCACCCAGTATTATCAAAAGGCGTTTTAACTTGCCTTCAATGGCATCACAACTATAGAAGGTGGTTATTGGTGCATAACGAAATCGTATTTGATAAAACTCCCACTGCGCTTCCAGGGTTTCCGCTCGAGCAGAAAGACTAGTACTAATCACAATCAATGTGATCAAAGTAAGAATTACGTATTTACCTTGTTTGATCATAAGTTCGAATTACGCTGTCATATCCTCTATCAACTTTCATCAATTGGGCAAATGCCTTGTGTGGTCTCTTCTGTACCACAACAGGCTTTGTGCCAGAAGCAAAGCGATTGACGTTTATTTCCACCGGTACAGGTCCACATTATTTTTGCTGCCTGTTCATACAATCGTTCTGCATTGACAAACAGTTGATCGAGACTGCGTCCGGTATCTTTGCCAAAGGATTCCATGTTCCAACGTCGAATTCGTTTCAATGCATTCAACTGTTGAGGATCTTCTTTTGAATAGTTTCGCCGGTAGAGCCAATACATCATGTCATAACTGTCGGCAACCTGTTTCCATTCCTGTGCTACCGTATTACTTTCTATGAGGAGATCAATTACGGGTAATTGTTTGGTGCTGTAGAGTCCATCATTTATCCGGATTATATGCAGAGCCCGTTTGAACGCATTTGCAGCCGCCTGATGATTTTGCTGCTCCTGAAGGTGAAAACCAAAACCGATTAGCTCGGCAATCATTGCATAGTCGAATACGCCTTTACTAGCTTCAATTTCGTTAATGTTTTGTTCGTATTCACTTTGACTTAAACGTCTATCTATAGTGGTCCAGTTTTCCAGATCTTGTTGCAACTGCAGGCTATGTATATCAGCTTCAGATTCGCAAAGCGTTTTCTGCGGTTCAAGGCCAATCACTTCTGCTACCAGGGATGTCGAGAACAGACCGCCGGCAAGTAAAAATAAAACGTATATTCTATTTTTTATCATAAATTCTCATAATGCATAGGCACAATATCTGAGAGATAGTATCACTCTAGCCAGAGCGCTAAAGCAAGTCCTTAATACTCTGCATTTCGATTTCAAGTTTTTGTTCCCATTCTTGCGAAAATGAATTTACTGCTTCTATGCGCCAGTTTTCATCGCATTGCCTGTCCAATTCAACTAATAACGAAGCCTCTTCCCTTTCCTGATGGTGTTCACATAAACCCTTGAAGCTTTTCTCCCTGTCGAGTAGATTAATAATATTGCGGCGTAACTGCGACGGATCTAGAGACTGCTTTATCAGCCACTGTAATCCTTCTTCAATCCTTCCATAAAGATCCTGTATTTTTTGATGTTCCTGATGGTATAAAGTTGCATTCCATTTCCCCTGTTCTTCAAGATCAGCGTACATTGGTAATAGAACCTTGTCTTCGAAATTCATATGTAGGGTATGACAGGTATTAAACGCATCGAGAATGTCGGCTGCAGCCTGCAGATGACCCTGTAAAAGTGCCTCCTGATGCAGTAGAAAGATTTCATCTAACTGCTGATGGCAAGTCGTTATCCGTCTTGTTAGAGACAGCTCCTCACCCATCCTTTACTTGATCCTCTCTGCTTCCTTTAAAAGCAAAATAATTGACGAAAAACACTATAAACATGGTTATCGAAAGCAGAATAGAAACTGATAGTCGTCGACTGCTACTCACATGTTGTTCCACTGCATTATGAAATGAACTCATGTCCGCGTATAGCGACAAAAAACCAAACTGCTGTCCACCATATTCCAGTGGCTGTTCAAATTTGAGTATGCCTGGCCCAAACCGTATTGGTCGTTTTTGCCATTCCGTTACTACATTGCCATTATCATCGAGAATATGGATATAGGTAAACTCCGGCCAGCCTGTGACATATTGCTTTATTGTTGCTTCGGTTTTTAGCGAGTCCCCACTTATAACAGACTCGAGTATCAGACCAGCTAATAATCCTGTTGTCCGTTGCATATCATCATGTGCCGTCTGCAGTAAATAGTCTGTATCCAGCTTACGTGTCATTTCACCGGCAAACCAGGTACCAAAGAGAATACCGAGGCCGAGTACAATCGAAAGTTTGAGCCAAAAAGGGAGAGTCATGGAATGTCTTATAGTTTCATCCAGATTAGATGTTCAACGAAAAATAGTGCTGTTAAGCAGCTTCGTCTCCATTAGGTGGTCCATATTGTTCTTTCAGAAAACGAGCAAAGCTTCGGCATACATCAGACAAGGTAAAAATCCCGACTAATCGACCATGCCGCGTCACCAGGGCCGCATCAAGATGTCTATCGGCCATATTAATCAATACTTGATCCAGGCGCTCGTTCAAATCAACCAGATAGTTTTCGTTCAGGGGAATATCTCCAACTTTCTTCTCATCATTATCTGCTTCCTGAAGTAAATAGAACCGAATATCTTTTTGCGAAATGACTCCTACCAGTTCATCTTTATTGGTAATCGGCAAATGTCCCAGCTTGTGTTGTTGCAAAAACTTGTCTGCATAGTTAATGCTTTGATTAACATCAACGGAATAAGGAAAAGCAGTCATTACAGTTTTTATTGCCGGGATGCGTCGCATAGTCAGTCTCTAGCAGAAAATAACGCTGATGCAGATCCCTCCCTGGTTCCACTCATTATTCAATCATCTTATACATTCAGTATAGATGAATTTATAGGCAATTCAGGGATTTGGTAGTTCTTATCTGCTTCTTTTCAAACCAATTACACTGCCTGATTGATCAGGGACAGGTAACTTAGAATGAATTGATTTAATTTCACCCAGCTTATCCAGAATATCCACTGGCATGGCGCTGACTCGCCTTTCTTTCATATCCATGTAGAGGCTCATCAACTCATTAGTGGCAACGAGAAAACCATCCTTTTTATGATACATGTGATGGAAATAATGAATCCGCTTTTCATCAAACCCGAGTAATTGAGTTTTTACGCTAACTTCGTCATCTAAACCAACTTCCTGCTGATAGTTAACATGAATCTCGGCGGCGAATGTTGAGGACTGTCTGGCTTGTCGGAATTCCTCTGTCATACCTATGAAGTCCAGAAATGCATCAGTGGCACGATCAAATATCAGCACGTAATAGGCCAGATTCATATGTCCGTTATAATCAATCCACTCTGGCTGGATGCTTTCATGATGCATCAATAAGGGTGCTTCAATAGTCATTATAAGTACCGATTACGCTTGAATGTCCGGGCTCTGTTTAACTATAAGCCGAGAACATCCTGCATATCATAAAGGCCATTTTCCTTTTTCATTAGCCACTTCGCTGCGCGTATGGCACCGGATGCGAAGGTTTTACGATTAGATGCTTTGTGTGTGATTTCAACCCGTTCGCCCGCGGATGCAAACATGACAGTATGATCACCAACTATGTCACCCGCACGAATTGTTTCAAAGCCGATAGTTTTTTTATCCCTGACATCACCAATTCCCTCTCGACCATAAACTGCGCATTCCTTCAAATCACGGTTCAATCCATCCGCAATAATTTCGCCCATGCGTACAGCAGTGCCAGAAGGTGCATCTTTCTTTTGATTGTGATGTGCTTCAACAATTTCTATATCACAATCTTCGCCAATGATTTCTGTCGCCAATTCGATTAACTTAAAACAGAGATTGACACCTATACTCATATTTGGAGCAAATACCAGAGCACAATCTTCAGCAGCTGAACTGATCTCGTCCTTCTGAGCATCGCTAAGGCCAGTAGTACCTATTACCATACGCTTACCTGCAGCCTGGCATTTTTTGAGGTTGCTAATGCACGCATCAGCAAAGGTAAAATCGATTAACACGTCAAAATCTTCGCTAACTGAACTGATGTCATCAACGATTTTAATATTTTGCCTGCCGATACCAGCTACGTCTCCAGCATCCAGACCTAACATAGGTGATTCTGAATGCTCAATCGCAGCACCAAGCTCTACACCATCGGTATCGCGACAGACTTCGAGGATGGTCTTACCCATACGCCCTGCAGCACCACATACCCCTACTCTGACCATCGTCATCATCCCTCACTATTGCCCGGAAAGTACAGATTAAATCAGAACCTTCCCTTTATCTATTGCCTGTCACATACGTATATGTCTTTGTACTACTCGGTCATATTGTCAAAGAATTTCTTCACCCCATCCAACCAGGAGGATGCACGTGGACTGTGCTTCTTACTATCATTGTCCATTGTCTCTTCAAATTCCCTTAACAATTCTTTTTGCTTCTTACTTAAATTGACCGGTGTTTCTACTGCTATGCGGCAGAGTAGATCACCCTTGGTCGATCCACGTACGGACTTAACACCTTTACCACGCATGCGAAACATCTTTCCTGTTTGACTCTCAGATGGAATATTGAGTTTGACTCGGCCATCCAGAGTGGGGACTTCTATTTCACCTCCCAATGTAGCGGTAGCAAAGCTGATGGGAACATCGCAATAGAGATGAGAGTCATCACGCGTAAATATTTCATGTTCCTTCACTGATACATCAACATACAAGTCCCCGGCGGGCCCACGATTCTGGCCTGCCTCACCTTCTCCCGACAGGCGAATACGATCACCAGTATCAACCCCTGCCGGTACCTTAACCGATATAGTTTTGTTATCCCTGACACGACCCTGCCCGCGACAGGTAGGACATGGATCGGTAATCATCTTGCCTGCACCCCGACATTTAGGACAGGTTTGCTGTACGGAGAAAAATCCTTGTTGCATACGCACCTGTCCAACACCATTACAGGTCGTGCAATTTACAGGCGAGGTTCCTTTCTTTGCACCACTTCCACCACAACCTTCACAGTTCACGTGCTTGGGAACGCGAACCTTGACAGTCGTGCCCGAGACAGCCTCTTCGAGAGTAAGGCTTAATTCATAGCGTAGATCTGCGCCACGGTAAACTCTCTCACCACCTCGAGAGCCTCCACCTCCGCCGCCAAATATGTCGCCAAAAACACTGTCGAAGATGTCTCCAAAACCAGCGCCACCGGCACCACCACCGGCACTATTTTCTACGCCGGCATGACCAAACTGGTCGTATGCTGCCCGCTTTTGTTCGTCCGACAAAATATCATGGGCTTCCTTCGCCTCTTTAAATTTCTCTTCTGATTCTTTGCTATCTGGATTGCGATCAGGATGGTGCTTCATCGCCAGCCGACGATAAGCCTTTTTTAATTCAGCATCTGTCGCATTCTTTGATACACCAAGAACTTCGTAATAATCTCTTTTAGCCATCCTGATATTTTTTCTCTGAGAGCCTCTCTAATTAACAGACTCCTTGTCACAAACAAGCCCGGTAAGAAATATCAATTCCTTCCGGGCCATAATTTTACAAATCATTTTAATCGCGATTTACTGCGATAAACTTAAGCTCTAGAACATAAATTGCCTACAATGTTTCTTCTTTTCAGCAGATTACTTCTTGTCATCGTCAACTTCTTCAAACTCAGCATCGACAACATTCTCGTCACTGCCCTCAGCTGATTCTGCATTCGCTTCCGGTCCTGCTCCTTCAGCTTCCTGTTCGGCTGACTGAGCATAAGCGCGCTCGGCCAGTTTACCTGCTACCTCGGTTAAGTTCTTAGTCTTCTCCTCAATAGCTTCCTTGTCATCACCTTTGAGCACCTCTTCCAATTCGGCAATCGCCGCTTCAATGTCCGTCTTTTCCTGCTCTTCGACTTTTTCGCCTAATTCTTCAATAGACTTTTTGCTGGCATGAATCATTTGCTCTGCCATATTGCGAGTCTCGACCAGTTCTCTTGCCACCCGATCCTCTTCAGCATGTGCCTCGGCATCTTTAACCATCGCATCGACTTCTTCATCAGACAGACCACTTGAAGCCTTAATGATTATAGATTGTTCCTTACCAGTTGCCTTATCGGTCGCAGAAACATTTAAGATGCCATTTGCATCGATATCGAAAGCCACTTCAATTTGCGGCACACCTCGTTGTGCAGGCGGAATATCGGCCAGGTCAAAACGACCTAAAGACTTATTACCATTGGCCATTTCTCTCTCACCCTGCAGTACATGTACAGTCACTGCGGTCTGGCCATCTTCAGCGGTGGAAAATACTTGCTGTGCCTTGGTCGGAATCGTGGTGTTCTTGTCGATAAGCTTGGTCATCACACCACCCATAGTCTCAATACCCAGAGATAAAGGTGTGACATCCAGCAACAACACATCTTTTACATCACCACCGAGTACCCCGGCCTGAATCGCTGCGCCAGAGGCAACAGCTTCGTCCGGATTAACATCTCTACGGGGTTCTTTACCAAAAAGCTTTTCGACGGTCTCCTGCACTTTAGGCATACGGGTCTGACCACCAACCAGAATGACATCGGTAATTTCGGACGTGGATAAACCTGCGTCTTTCAGGGCGACTTTACATGGGTCGATTGTGCGAGTGACCAGATCATCTACCAGAGACTCCAACTTGGCACGACTCAATTTAATATTTAAGTGCTTTGGTCCACTGGCATCTGCGGTGACATAGGGAAGGTTTATATCCGTCTGCTGAGTGGATGACAATTCAATCTTTGCTTTCTCTGCCGCTTCCTTTAATCGCTGCAACGCTAATGGATCGCTGTGCAGATCAAAACCCTGTTCCTTTTTAAACTCGTCACAAAGGTAATCGATAATGCGTAAATCAAAATCTTCACCACCTAGGAAAGTGTCTCCATTTGTAGATAAGACCTCGAACTGATGCTCACCATCGATCTCGGCGATTTCAATTATGGAAATATCAAAGGTGCCACCACCAAGGTCGTAGACCGCAATTTTTGCGTCACCATGCTTCTTATCCATACCGTAGGCTAAAGCAGCTGCTGTAGGTTCATTAATAATTCTTCGTACATCCAGCCCAGCGATACGACCAGCGTCTTTGGTAGCCTGTCTTTGTGAATCATTAAAATAAGCTGGTACAGTGATTACCGCTTCAGTCACATCTTCACCGAGGTAATCTTCGGCCGTTTTCTTCATTTTCTGGAGTACACGGGCGGATACTTCCGGTGGTGCCATTTTCTTGCCTCGCGCTTCTACCCAGGCATCGCCGTTATCAGCCTTGGCAATGGTGTAAGGCACCATGTTGATGTCTTTCTGGACGACATCGTCTTCAAAACGACGGCCAATTAGTCGCTTTACAGCAAACAGCGTATTGGTCGGGTTTGTCACTGCCTGTCGTTTGGCGGACATCCCTACCAACACTTCATCATCTTCTGAAAAAGCAACAATAGATGGGGTTGTTCGCCCACCTTCGCTATTTTCGATGACTTTAGCCTGTCCACCTTCCAGTACAGCCACACAGGAGTTGGTGGTGCCCAGGTCTATTCCGATAATCTTTCCCATCGTTCTTCTCCAGGATTACTTACTTAAAAACCATTTAAAATTAAAAGTTGAAACATTCGATGCCACCCTATATTTGGGTGCCCAATACAAAATTCAAACCCATCTAGCCTGATATTATCAATCGACCTGATTACCGTGATATCGACGGCCTAATGCGTGCCCTAAAGACTCTTTTTAGTCTATTTTGCGACTATCACCATCGCGGGTCTGATCAATCTGCCATTTAATGCATAGCCTTTTTGCAAAACCGTGGCCACTGTGCCAGATTCGGCCCCTTCCAGCTCCTGCATGGAAACAGCTTCGTGCTTTTCGGGGTCAAATTTCTCACCCTGGGATTCCACTTCTTTTACACCGTACTTCTCCAGCGCATCCCGAAACATCTTCAAGGTCAGATCCATGCCCTCTTTCAAGTTACTCTGCTCATCTGCGCTTTCCGCAGCCGTAATACCTAATTCCATGCTATCGATTACGGGTAGCAAGGTGTTGACGAATTTCTCCAATGCATATTTATGCGCATTTTCCACATCACGTAGGGTCCGTTTACGTACATTATCCAACTCAGCCTGAGCGCGAATGGCTTTATCCAGGTTTTCCTGCATTTGCTTCTTCAGCAGCTCTACTTCTGCCAGAGGTGCATCATTATTGGCGCCTTCAGGCTGTTCCTGGACTTCTTCCGAGACTTCCTCGTCCAGGAGTTCGCCCTCGACTACGGCTTCTTCCTGCACTTCTTCATTTTCTACTTGTTGCTTTGCTGACATGGAAACTTATACCTTCAATGATTAGACAAAAAGAGACACCTCGGCGTATAAAATACGCCGTGGATTGCTAAATTGGGATTAATTCAGAGAATTCAAGGCCGATCCCAACATCCGCGCCGTTACATCCACTATTGGGATCACTTTTTCGTAATTCATCCGGGTGGGGCCAATCACACCCAGCACGCCAACTATCTCGCCATCAACCTCATAGGGGGAGGTAACAACGCTACAGTCACCAAAAACTTCATATCCAGACTCTTCACCAATAAATATCTGTACACCGCTGGCATTTACGGCCTGTTCCAGAAGGTGGAGTACATCTTTCTTCTGATTGAAGGTATTAAACAGCTTTTTCAGTTTTTCGACATCGCATAGCTCGGCCACATCCATCAAGTTGGTTTGCCCGGAGAGGACATAATCCTTTTTGGTATCACCAGCGACGAAGGCCTGCTGGGCAATCTCAATCGTATTTTGCATGAGCTGATTAACATTCGATTTCATGCTTTCCAGTTCTTGCAAGATTTGTGACCTGACAGAAGGTAAATCTTTGCCACCAAAAGTCTGGCTGAGAAAATTCGAGGCCTGTTGTAGTTCCGCCGGGGTATATTGCTTAGCAGTATGAATTATACGATTTTGTATCTCATTGTCGCTGACCACCAGAATCACCAGTACCTGATTTCCTGAAAGAGAGACAAACTCGACCTGTTTCAGGGCCTTCTGTTCTGTTAATGGCAGCGTTACTACACCCGCAAGTTTGGTTACCTCTGACAATGTGGAAGATACTTTTTCCATCAAGGTATCCAGGTTTTGCCCCGAATCCAGCTCTTCGGCAATGCGTTTTACTTCTTGTTCATCAAGACTTCCCACTCGTAATAATGAATCGATAAACAATCGGTAGCCTTTTACCGTGGGTACGCGCCCGGCAGAGGTATGTGCGGATTGCAACAGTCCCAGATCCTCCAGATCCGCCATCACGTTACGGATGGTGGCAGGGCTTAATTCCATGCGGCTGTCTCTGGCAAGGGTGCGCGAACCAACCGGCTGACCATCCCGAATAAAATGCTCCACCAGAGCCTTGAACAGGTGCAGGCTACGTTCCGGGAGTTGTGTCGAATTGTCTATTGAACTCGTTGGCATATCTCAATCTTATATTAATTTACTCATGAATCCGATGTACTCGAGACCTGTTATCCAGATCTTGCTGACTCACACCTTCATTCATAGCATCCCTGACGCTAGCTTGGCCGACAGGAAATCGGGCTAGTCTCATCCTCTTAGTACCTATATTATCGCGATATGTTCGAAAAAATAGCACTAATTACCAATAATGATGCGGCTGAGGTCGTCGACACCCTGCAAACGGTGACAAATTATCTGTCCTCACGCAATATTGAATTCATTTTAGACGAAAATTGCGCCGAGCTGTTACCAAATTCAGGCCTGAAACAACTTGAATTGGAGGGACTGTCAAAGGAATGCGATCTCGCTATTGTCATTGGTGGTGACGGTACCATGTTAAGGGCTGCACGTGTACTGGTAGAGAATGACGTACCTCTGCTGGGCATTAACCGTGGTCGCCTTGGTTTTCTCACAGATATCCCTGCCGATAGCATAGAAACACACCTGGCTGAAATACTGGCAGGTCAATATCTTGAAGGGAAAAGATTCCTGCTCCATTGCCAGGTCTGGCGCGACGACCGAATCATTATGGAACGTGATGCCTTCAATGAAGTGATTATTCAGAAATGGAATATCGCCAAGCTGATTGAACTGGAAACCTACGTTAATGAGACCCTGGTCCACAGTCAGCGAGCAGACGGTATGATCGTTGCCACACCGACTGGATCAACCGCCTATGCTCTTTCCGGTGGAGGACCTATATTGCACCCGGCACTAGACGCCCTGGTACTTGTGCCGATTTGTCCACATACCTTAAGCAACCGCCCCATTGTTATTGAGGGAAACAGCATTGTTGAGATAATCGTTGGCACACCTGAAATTGATCATGCAAAACTCAGTTGTGATGGTGAGGTGGGATGTGAGTTGACAGCTGGCGATCGAGTACATATACAAAAGAAGAACAAGAAAGTTCGGCTAATCCACCCGACTAAACATAATCACTTCAACACCCTGCGCAAAAAGCTGCATTGGGGTTAGTCGAGATGTTGAAACAATTATTAATCCGCAATTTCGCCATTATCGAAGAGCTGGATCTCCACTTAAAACCCGGTATGACGGTGTTTACCGGTGAGACTGGCGCTGGCAAATCCATCCTCATCGATGCCCTCGGACTAATATTAGGTGATCGCGCCGACAGTACTATCATCAGGGCGGGCTGTGAACGCACAGAAATCAGCGCCAGTTTTGATCTTTCCAGAACTGGTGATGTGGCTAGCAAGCTCGAGGAACAGGCAATTGCCCTGGATGACAACGAAATAATAATTCGACGCGTCATCAGCAACGATGGTCGTTCACGTGCCTTCATAAATAGTACGCCAGTGCCGGTAAATTTATTGCGTAGCATTGGCGAGCATCTCATCGATATACATGGACAACATGCACATCAATCTCTAACCAAGAGCAATGCTCAGCGTATGTTGCTCGATGACTATGGTGGTTATAGCAAAGAACTGGGTGACGTTCAGCTACACTTTAATGAATGGCAGGAGCTACGTACAAAAATTGTCGAACTAAGCGGTGAGACCGACAATCATGGTGCACAATTGACTCTGCTACGTTACCAGGTACAGGAACTTGAAACTCTGGCACCGGAAGCAAACGAATATGAATCACTTTCTGAAGAGTTCCGACGACTTGATAATGCCAA
>WLWI01003694.1_pt1 | contig 13111 bp, 6 predicted proteins | sample 6701501 | NCBI WGS metagenome assembly WLWI01 (sample SAMN12718690, study PRJNA515312) | sponge metagenome | isolation source: marine sponge | host: Mycale hentscheli | place: New Zealand: South Island, Marlborough, Capsize Point | collected 2014-11-01
GTCTACTTTTGTTACATTTCTATTAGTGATATTAAACTTGAAATAAAACAATACCATGGTTATAGTTGCTCATTTGGTATATCCAACTATACTAGTAGCTAGTGACAGAAGGAAATTCTAAACATTTATGACCCTCTAAGTGCAGGGAATCTGAAGTGGCCTATCTATATACTTTTCCTAAAAACATGAATCCTGAAGCTAGTACTGAGAAAAGTATCTTAAAACTTTCCTGTTGAAATCATGAACTTTTGCAGGAAACATAGCTAGCTATAATGTAAAGGTGCCTGAAGATAGCTACAGGTTGGAAAACTATAGGTAAAATTGAAGTCTTCATTTGTGCTAAAACTAAGATTAAAATCATTATTGTATAAAAACTATCAAACTCTAACCAAAACTAAAATAGCTGATTGTTTAATCAAAACAGCAATGCTTTAAGTATTATTTCTGCACTAATTTTTTACCCTAAAGTAGCTAGCTAAATCACATGCCTTTTAAGTAGCTACCTAAATAACACCTGGGTGACACATTTCAAATGATGTCATCAAGCTCCCTGTCTCTAATGTCAGGATAAGATGTTTGAGCAATGTCTTCTTGATTTAATTTATCTTCAGCATAGACAAATATTGCTGGAATTTCTTTGGGAGATATAGCCAGGCACATTAAAGTCATGAGAAATATAGGCAACATTTTCTTAGAATTAGCATTGATTATAATGATAACTTAATGTGTGAACTTATATTAATGAATGATAGCTAGTTAGCTATAATCATACATAACAGCAGCTGAGGGTGCATGTATTGAATTTAGTGGTTATTGCGGTGATTTTCTAGAGTTTACTCTTGTGATGAGTCTAATATTAAGGTCGCTAGAAAGCTAAGTTTAGTTATGCAGGAAAATAACAAAGGCATAGACAAATCCTCTGGAAAGGGGGCTTAAAAGCCACCACATTTATTATGCAAGTATTTCTAAACTTGAATTTGATTCAATTATTAAAAATTGCAGGGTTAAGAATGGAAAATTCACGTCCACAGTCAAGAATAAACATCACTATTTCATTATTAATTCACAATACATGGCCAATTACCACATGAATCTGGCCAAGTAATAAATGACAAATATTGGCAAATTTTGGAAGAATTATAGGGCCAAGTATAAAAGCATTATAGAAAGAAACTTGGGCAGATCAAAATAGCAACATGTATACAATACAGGTGTAAACTGATTAATACATGCTCAGGGGTACAAGGCTGATAAATTGAGTCGTATTATTTGTGTACTTATGTGTAGAAACATGAAAATTGGTTTTTGAACTAGTTTGGGTAAACAATGTTAATAAAATGACCAAAATTAAATGTTTGACGTAGAAAAAAGTACCAGGGTTAATCATCAGGTCATCCAATGGGGGAGGGGCGAATTGGCAAGGCCTTGACTTGAAGGGGTGGGGGCAAAAATTACTGGTGCTGCAATTTGGACCAGAGTGATGCCCAGATTTTGAAGATTACTACTGCAACTGAAATCCCCAAAATCCAAGGAGGGGCAAAAGCTTTTTTTTTTGCCCTACCTAAACTAGGTACATCTTCATAAATCTGAAACTTGAACAATTTCATTGACTTGTTGTCTATTATAGCCATCTAATTAGTATACGTTACTCTTCTTGAAGTTACATTTATAATTTTTCAGTAATAGCTAAGTATTGATTATTAAAGGCCTGTGTACACCAATTGGAGAAGCTGCTGCTTTTTGCTAGTACAATGTTAACACATGGCAACACGCAAACCTTCAATTAATCAAAAAGTGGAAGGGGGATGACCTCCCACTTTTCACAGTGGAGGGGCAACCACCTCCCCCCCCTGCCCCCCCCATCCCCCATTTTCTCCACCACTGGTACTATCTCTGCTTCTTCTTTCTTTTTTTTATCACCATGAAAAGTGCAGAGACCCAATATACTAAACTTCTTCAATAGAAACTTCCAATAAGTGCCTTCTGGAATGTTTGTAAAAGTGATTAAAATGCATGATTATAATTGCTACATCCCCTGGTCTCTTCTCCATTGTCTTCATACTGCTTTTGCAAGATGTTGATTGAGCAATATCTTCTTGATCTAGTCTTCGATACAGAGTTGACCGGCTAACCCCAACTATCTCTGCTATCTTTGTCCAAGAAAAGTGCAGAGATCTCAGGTACTCCACTTCTTCAATAGAAATTTCTAATAAGGGCCTTCCAGAAGGTCTGTAAAAGTATAAGAATAAATATTTCACTGGGATTAAAAGTGCTACATCACCTGGCCTCTTCTTCATCGTCGAAACGACATGTGTACCTAAGAGAAACTGAGAATTAAACAGGGAAAGCAAAGTCCACAATCATGAATTGAAGTACAGAGACACTGAGAACCAGGAAGAGGTACAAATAAAGGAGCAGAAGGGAATCCATTAACTCAAGAAGACGAGGGAAGGGTTCAGGAAGAAAGAGAGCAAGAGAGGACAAATGATGTAACTAAACTAAGTGGTATAGAATTAAGAGATAAAGTACATGTATCTTATGCTACAGCGCTCTTAGTTTGTGAAACATGTTACATCAAGAGCACTGTGTGGCAGAGTACTTGCTACTTATTATTATTATTATGCGATATTATTTACATATTATTATTATTATTGCTATTGTTATTGTCATTTTTACTATTATAATTATTTTTGTTGCTATGATATTGTTATTAGTATGAATAATAGCGCAGGTAAACGTGATATTCGGGATTAATGGCACGAGTAGTGCTATTTCAATAGCTTTACGAGTGCTATTGATCCCTAATAGCACAGGTTACCGTGCTATCACTCGCTAATAGTAGGCCAGCTTTTTTAAAAGTCATTTGCAATTGTAGCTACACTGTATCGTTCACTCACTATCTCCTTATTTCAGGATTAGCTTCCGCTGGAACTTCGTATTCAACATTATGGTTCCTCCTAATCTGTTTAAACATTCCGTCTAATACGGGTAGAGCTTCAGCGGTAAAGAATGACATTGTTTCCAGCTAGAAACTACTCGAACTGTATGTTTCCAAGGCTAACACTGCACGTGTGCGCACTTACCCGTACTATTTCACTTAGCTACCGTGGTATTTCACTTAGTTTCCACTTAGTTACCGAGGTATTTCACGCGCTATTTCACTTTCCCTGTGCGAGTTCAATTTTTCCTATACATTTTTGAATGGAAAACTTATTATTAATAGGAAATTTTTCTCTTTTTAACAGCCAATATTTTAATTATAACTTAACCTGACGTTTCGACTTCTTGTCAAGTCCTCTTCAGGGGTCAACTGAGGTCAACTGAGGTCGAACTCTCTAAGGTGATATAATTTCTGGAGGGCACTCTTATTTAAGTTATAATTAAAATATTGGCTGTTAAAAAAGAGAAAAATTTCCTATTATTATAATTATTCAGCTGAATGACTGAATCATTATTATTATTGTGATTAGTTGGGGGAACCTGGTATTAGATTCTTATTAACTGGTTTTGATATGTTGCTCTCATCTCCTTCACCACACTCACTATTAAAGCACTGGCCAGGGAGAGGCGAGTGGTATGTGGCAGAGTTCGGTCAAATACATTGCAATTGTATTTAATACATTTTTTGCAGTAATTTCAATGTAATTGTATTTTAGTGAGTCTGAGCTCTATGTATTTGCAATGTATTGAAATACTAGCAAAATTTAGAATTGCAAAGTTTGAAATACGTGCATTGCTAATATAAAACAGAAATGAAAAGAGGCGAGAGAAAATATGGGCAAGTCCCTCAAAATTCCTGGGAAAAAGGAAAGTGGAAATACCATTTGGATATTTCATTGGAGGCCACTGTGTGTGTGCATGCACATGTGTATGTACATGTGTGTGTGCATGTGTGTGTGTGTGCATGTGTGTGTATAATGTATGTGTATGTACATGTGCATATACATGTGTATGTACGTGTATGTGTATAATGTGTTTGTAACAGCAGACGTATGTGACATACACATAACACTGTCGTATTTTCAAAGTGTTTGCAATGCTAATTCTAAAATAAAATATTTGCATTCGCAATTAAATGCTTTGGAGTATTTTACCCCAACTCTGGCGTGTTGTTGAAAGTGTAAATTCTAATAGATAGCAAATAAGGTCAGGCCAGTGCAAATTTTGAAGTGACTTTCGTTATATGTAAATGTGGCACACACTCTCCACCCACACTCCCCCTACCTCCTTATTATAGTTCCCAACTTTCCAATGACAGACCACACCCACTAACATACCTGCAAATGAAAATAATTGGGCTAGAGAGAGGATATAAAAACTGAAAGAATTCTATAAACCAAGATGGATCCAGGAATAGCCTTGTTTGTTTGTTTCTTTTGTGTGTGTGTGTCTGTTGGGGAGGGGAGTACGTTGCTCTGACGTAGTACTTCCTGTAATTAAAAAAAATAAGAGTTGTCTGTCCGCCCGAAATATTTTGTAGTACTAGGTTGAGAAGCTCAGAATCCATCAAATAGAAGACGTATAAGCCATGCACTCCGTCTGAACCTCATAGCAGCTCTGAGGTCATCAGAAATTGAATTTCAGATAGTACCGTAAGTCTGAAGTTTTAGTTATTCTTTGTGCCGACTAATAGACTTTTTTTTCATTATAGTAAACCGTTTAGTCTGAACTTGCTTTTAAAATATATCTCTTGCTGAATGTCTGTGCAGCAAAATAATAAAAAAAAACAAACATTATTACATTTTCATGTTACCAAAATGGTCATCATAAACTTGGCAGTGAAAGGGTTAACAACAAACATGGAACCCTAAATACTTGAAATACACTCCCCCATAACAAAAATGGGAATGTATTGGATAATCAATTTTTTAAATTACGGAGAACTACTGACCAAATTCAGAACGCCATATGGCATCTATGGGGTGAAAGGATGAATGTTTTTTTATTATTGTTTTTTTTTTGTTTTTTTTTGTTATAGTTGAGTTTACAATATGGTTGCATTGTTTTACATTATTGAGCTACAGCAAATGATTTTTTTTAATTTTTTTTTTTTTTTAGAGAAAAGAACACCATCAGTTTAGGCTGTCTAAATATTGATAGGTCGCACCAGGACAGTGGCAGCATCTGGGATCACTCCAGGACAGTGGCAGCATCTGGGATCACTCCAGGACAGTGGCAGCATCTGGGATCACTCCAGGACAGCAGCAACCAGTTACGTGTGGGATCACTGCAGGATGTGTGTGCTGATGTGTGGAAATTCTGGATATCTGATTTGGGTTCTTCATGCAGGACTAATACGAACATATTTTGTAAACAAATAATGGCCATGTTGAATAATTATTGTCATCTATATTTAGCTGCATTGAATAATGTTGTAGAAATGACACAAACATTATATCCATGAAGGCCAATAATTAGTGGGGGGAGGGGGGGGGGGGGGGAAGATCTGTGATGCATGGTCTCAGCATTGCACAGTTTATGAGTATTGTAGGAGGTGATTGCCCAACTGATGTTGGGGTTAGATGAAATCCCAAGAGTTCTCTGACATGCACAAAAATTGATACAGTAGAACCTCTGAACTGAGAACAATTTGGGACTGGGTTCACAGTTCACAAATCAGTTTATTTGCCTTCGGAGGTTGTTTATAATTTGCCTCCAAATATCATGTATTGCATTAATTATATTAATACAGAAAATTCATATTTGTTTTAAGGAGGGAGAGCTGGGCCATGCATTTTCTACTGGAATGGGTATAAGAGGGCAAAGGGAAGTTCACTAAACAGAGGTAATTTACTTCAGAGAGTTCACTATCAGATGTTTCACATGCTCACTTGGTGCTGGTAACTGCTGCATGGTAGTCCTCAAATGGTGTATGGAATGATTGCTCGTCGTACATAGTTCACCGATGTTACAAATACTATTTATGGCCACTTAGTATACAAACTAATGTATATTAATTATATTATAACTGTACCAGGTTAACTATACTGGGTATATTATTACACACCAAAATATTCCATAAATGCATTTACAGTGGAACATTTAACAGTGAACTCTGTAATGAGCAACACCATGCAATGGATATAATACACCAGTGTATATAAAAGTCATACACTTTTGTTATACACATGGTATATTCCAGTGACTCTATCTTACTTCCGTCACCAGTGTGTATCTTTCGTAAGACTGCATTACTGAAGTACTGTGCATTACCTTACACCAGGTGTACACCATATTATGTGTACTAGATATGTTGCTGGAGTATACCCTATGTATTCTTGATGATGTCACCACAGCATGCAGTGTATAGATACTATGTATACTATATGTATTCCAAATGTTTTCTTAATAACATGATATATAGAATTCTTTGACATCAATACTGATTAATTTCTTAGCTAGCTATGTGGTAAAAAAATTAATAATAATAAAAAAGTTTAAAAAAGTTTTGAAGAGTTTGATGAATCCATTGTCCAGGGCCACGCTTGATGTGCTGTCTGTCACAGTGTTAGCTATTTTGGTTCAGAGATTCCAGACTTTCTTAGTTTTAGTTATTCATACTAAAAAAAATATCTTGAATGCTTAGTTTTAGTTTTTTCCCCAAATTCTCCCTGAAGATTTATTTGGTTTTAGTTTTTCTTCAATACCATGTAGAAGATTTAGTTAGTTATACTATCAATTGTCTTACTTTTAGTTAATTTATGTTGCCTCTCAAATTCTGCAATAATGAGACTCTTTAATTAAAGAAAGTTGTTCATGTAGTTTTCCCAAAGAACTTCAAAAATGGCATATTTCTGTGAAAACTTGGGTATTATTAATAAAGTATGGTATTTGTTATGTAGTTTAGAGTATAATTACTTGATGGGAGTTTATATTTTCATTTAATAATGACATAATTCAAGGTGAATTGTTTACAACGAAATTGCTTAGTTTTAGTTTTTGTCATCCACTCTACAGGTAGTTGTAGTTATTATTGAATTTACTGTCATCTAAAATAGTTTTTTCATGATCTGTACAGCTTAGTTTTAGTTATTCTTACCAAAAGTAAAATACCCCAAAACTAAGGGGTTTTGGTTTTAGTTTTAGTTAACTAAAACAACACTAGTCTGTCATCATCCCGAGCTACTCTGGTTTCTGAGCTTACTTCTCACCTTCTGCCCATAGTGAGCCAATCGGTTTCTGAGGATAATTAAAAAAAATTACAAAAATTGGCTGTAAACAATACCCATTAAAATAAATGAACTGGTAAACAATAACACATTTAAAATTAAAAAAATGTGCTTTTCTGTGTAAACTATGCATGAAGTATATTTGGCGAATAACATGAGATAACTTTGTAAAAAAAAGTGCCAATCCACGAACAAAGAAACTCAACTATCACAATAATTCCGCCACACACAACTTCAATTTTGACAAATTATACGGGTCTAATCACCATGAGATAAGGAAAAGATGAGAGCACAAAAATTTGCAAAAACAATAGGAGAATTGAGTAATTTAAATACTACCAAATGTCATTTGATGAAATACAGAAGAGCGAAAGACAAAGGAAAAAAAAGAAAAAGAAAAAAAAAGGAACATGAACAAAATGCAAATAAACACACAATTTATTACTCAGAAGTAAGCTGAACTTTTGTCAAAGTGAAAACATTTTTAAGAAGAATAGCACACATGCAACAATATAAACTTGAAGTGATGACAATGTCCACTACACACAACAAACAAACAGTAACAACAACAAACAAAAAAAAAAAAGTGTTATAGAGCAAGTCGCCTGTAACTCTTATGACCATTCCGGTTCTATTATTGACCGGCATAGTTTCTGGACTCCATGGAAAATTAAATTTATTAACTTGCATAGCGTACAGACATTCACAAAAACACCCAATGAGTTACGTAATACTTGCTATTTTTTTGTTTGTCCTTTGCTAGGAAGGAGTGGCTACACTGTGCTTGTGACTTGTGGGGACAACATAGTCTCGCGTAGCCTGACCCTTTACCTAACAGCTAGCTGGGAAAGGGGTCTGGTGGCATTAGTACGTAGTATACCAGTTCAATACCCTCCTGATCTCAGGGGGAAGTTGCGGTTCGGTCGTGGTTGTCAGCAATTTAGGATTACCGCAGCCACTCAATCAGCTCTTTTTCACTGTCCGGAGACTTACGGGTATGTGCTATAGCAGGCCCGTCTCTGCCATTAAAAAAAGGGTCAGACCAGGAAGTGGGTGTGGTTTCGTCAAAAGTGGTGTAACAAATTAAAAAGTGGCAGTATGCAAGAGTTAAATATGTAAATATGACAGAAAAAAGGCTACAATAATTTAAGTAAATTTTCCAAAAATTTGCATGCGACGTTCATTTTGGCCAATGAAATCATTAACAATTTCTTTCATTTCCAGTGCATCTGTCAGTTTAGCACCACACAGAAACACGCACACACAAAAAAAATTATAGCTATTTGAAATGTTAAAAATACTTAACAATACACTTACAAAAGTAGCCTCATTTTTTTTGGCAGCAACATGATTTAATTTCACAGCTTTTAAGCATAGAAAACAATGTACGCAATCTTCACTTCATTGTAGTGAAGCCAAGTCCACCGATCAAACCAACTAGCTTGAAAACTACGTTCCAAAATTGTCTTCTTCCCAAACTTTCTTTTTGGGAAGTTAAAGACAACGGCTGATGCGGAGATTCCGGTAAATTATCGAGAAGATTCTTCTCGCGACTCGCTATTATAGTCGATGAAGACACTCCCGGTGGAAAGACTAGCGACACTTTACCAACAGAGGAAGGTCCGATTTTTTTTGCCGACCTTTACCCGGTAACTTATTAAATGTACACGCCCACCTTTTCCAAAAAAAGGTTCGACCAAGGTCGGACTGGTCGGACCATCTACTACGGCCCTGAACTCTACCCTGGGCTGCTCTGCTCGGTGGTAAACAGTTAAGCAGCTAGCTATGGTAAATTCCTGTGGTATGAGCGTCAGCAGGAGAGTTGTCGAACTAGGGCAGGTCCCATATAGGTCGGATATGAGAGGGTAGTAGACCCTCACATATCATATCCAGGCCTCACACAGCTTTATCTGCCTATTCTATTAAACTAAAACTCAAAAATAGCAATACCCCAAGGGTGGTTAGTATGCACAGTTTATATACCTAAAGGCAAAAAATAGTGCACACTTACCAAGTTAGTACACCTAGTAACAATATAGCAACCGGTTCTAAAGTTTTTTAAATTACCTAAATATCTAGTTTTTCTTAAGCTGCTCTCAAATTGTCCATTTTTCATTTTTGTGTAAATCACAAGTAGTGCATGCTGAGAAGAACAAGTGGATTGAGAACCTGAAAGGGTGAAATGTCTCATGACATGAAATATAAATAGTAGAAGGCAGTACATACTAGTACAGGACAAAATCCATTCCATTCTAGCTTTCTGAGACAAGTGAAGCCACATTGTTACTCTTCTATCATAATTTAATATTTTACTATATTTTTTTCTTTCTGATACATCTTTCCAAAACATTTTAAGAACAGCAAGTTATTGTATGTATAAGAATTTTATTGTCTCTTAAAAATGGAAGAAAAACACATTAAGGATTTGTAGACATTCTTGTATATTCTTATCTTTCTGGAGGTGAGAATATGCTTTAAATTCTGAACTTTGAGTTGCACAATAAAAACATTACCTTAATAGCACATTTTTCTTGTTCTAACAGCCAATAATTGTTAATAAAACTTAACCTGACATTTCCACTTCTTGCCGAAATCCTCTTCAGGGATCAACTGAGGTCAAGAAGTTGAAACATCGGGTTAAGTTTTAATTAACAATTATTCGCTGTTTGAATGAGAAAAACTTGCGATTATTATAATTATTTCAGCTGAGAATGACTGAATCATTGAAACATTATCTTGTATATAATGTTCAGAATATTTCATTCAAGCTGTACATGAATATGAGAGGTTGTGCTCAGTAATTCTTTCGTTCCACATAACTGTTTTACTTGAAAAAGCTTTAACTTTATACAGAGCGATGTTCGGCATCCAATCTTATACACTGCTTAAAAGAAGGAACTCAATACTAACAAACTATGTGTGTTCTTGCGGTGATGCCAGTATTTTTTCAAACTTTAAGCGTACTGCAGTAGCACAGGTTTAGATTTTTGCATTCTTCAATGGCATGCCTAGAGGGCACCTGAGAAGAGGGAGGGGGTGAGCTCTAGCTGTTTTTGCTCCCCCCACCCATTATTACAGAGGGGTTGAGCCCCCGCTCCCTCCCCACTTTGAGGCCTACTATGTATTGACTGGAAGAAGTAAAAATTATAACAAAATTGATTTTTATATGCTACATTTAGTCAAAATTGAAAAATGTTTCACCAGCATGTCTAGTGTGTATTTCAAATGATGTAGTATGATTTTTAATAACCCTCAGTGCACATGCACATGGGGGTTAACGTAGTCTGTTTGACATTCATTCTGTCACTCTGTCTACAGCAAATCTCAAAGACGCGGACTTTATGTTTAGAGAGAAGATAACCCAGACTCGATGATAATTTAAGTCCCTTTAATTTGTCACTTTTTTGTTTCCGCTTAGTTTTTAAGAAAATGAGAGAAAAGGCGGAGACTAAGGTAAGTGTGCAAAGTGCATGTCAGAACAGTCAAAATGTTCCTATGGTTACCGCACTCATGGATTTTACTGGTTGCTAAAAGCCTCATCAGCTTGTCAGAATAAACTTCTTTGATAGCACGGGTAACCTTTGCTATTAGGAATTAATAGCACTTGTAAAGCAATTGAAATAGCACTCAGCTTCGCCTCGTGCTATTTCAATCACATTACTCATGCTATTAGTCCCGAATAGCACAGTTACCCGTGCTATTGCTCATACAAATAGAACAGTATTATTCTTGTTATAAGCTAAAAATTCAAAACTTTTTATTATACTTCATTTAAATTATTGTACTTTTATTTAACCAAACTGAATAAAAAAAACTTAGGATTGGCACTATTAATGCTATAGCATTTAATAGCAGTCAAGTGGCATAACAATATAGTCAGATTCATTGTATTCTCACAAGCTAATTTTAGTGCATAAGTTTCTTTGTCTAATATCAAAGATTCCTAAATCTGCCAATGCTGAAATAAGGCACTAATTACGATGCTTTACCAACTCTGATTTGCTTATAAATTATACAGGAATACACCTCTGTTGTCATTGTCATCATCAGTCACTGTTGTCATTACTGACACACAAGCGTATTTTTCTGTTACTAAAACTTTGCAAGATTTTGATTAGCCAATGAGAGGTAATCTTGCCTCATGAGTGGACATGAATTGAATTTTAAAAAAATGGTTATTTTGTTTCTTTACAAGATAATTTACATGCAAATTTTGAGAGCTCTGTGCTTGAGGAGTAAAACTATTACGCACTAATCACAAAAAACAATGACTCGTCTAGTTAATTTCAGCTAAGTTTTACCTTGTCTGCGGGAACTATTTTTAGTTTTACCACATAAGCATATGCAAGGATAGGGTTCACAATTTGAGAAGTGTGATGTATTAGTTGTTTAACTGAAGTATTTTTTTCTGAGTATTCTATATATTATAGTTTGAAGAAGATGTTGACTATATAAAGAGTTTTAAATTGACATACCTGTTTCTATGTCATTGCAACCTTATTTTTTTCCTTTGGTAGATTCAGCTAATTTAACCGATGATATTCTGGCAGTTTTAAATGAAGATTACAGTGGCGACTGTACAATTCGTACGGCACATCTTATGGTAGTTGGCCTACCAAATGCCGGTAAATCTTCATTGGTTGCAAATTTATTGAATACAGAAAAGCCTTCAGGATCAACCGGATTGTGTGAAGAATCCCATGTCCTTGTTGCGACAAGTCACCATGCTGGAATAATCACTAATGATGAGTGGAAACCAGTGGATCTTCAAGTTTCACTTGGGAGAAAGGTGGCTGAAATTACCAAATATTCTAAGAGTTACACAAAAGACAACAAACAGAAAGAGAACCATGAAGATATCAATGCTCCAATTGACAGATTAAACCAGCAAGATTCAAAATTAGAAATCGCAGAAATGAAATCAGAAATACTTGTTGAAGGCATCGAAATGCAAATTGAAAATAGTTCCTCAGAAGATCTAATGGCCAAGGTTCATATTGATAAGCAAAACCCACAATATTCCAATGTGAACAACGCAGAAATGATTTCTGCCATGCTTGCTAGCAATGGTATAACTAATTTAAAAGATGTGAATGAGAGCAAATCTATATATCTTCGTGACTGCGGAGGGCAACTTGAATTTCAGAATACCCTCTCTGTTTTAATTTCTGGTCCATCTATTGTTTTGTTTGTACTTGATGCCAGTATGGAGGATCTGAATGAGCCCTTCAGACATTCGTACAGAGTGGACCGTAAAAGGAAAATTAACTCACGCCAATCAATTTCTGTTTATGATAGTTTGCGACAAACATTGGCAAGTATTGATGTATTGAAAAGCAGAGCAAGTTCTGAAGACTCCAATGAGTTTGACTGCAAAGTTATTATTGTTGGTACCCATTTGGATAAAATTTCGTCTCCTAAAGAAAAGATTGAAAAATTGGACAAAGAAATTGTTGATATAATAAAAGATCAGTGTATGTCCCACCTTGTAATCTTTCGAGAAGAGAGTGATAAGAGGGTCATATATGCAGTCAATAATGAGAATGCGAAGGATAAAAATTTTGAAGAATTGAAGTCAGCAATAACGGACCGAATGGAAAATTGTAAAACCTTTGAGATCCAATACAAAATTAAACCTTTATTACTTTCTTTACATCTCAAGAATCAGAAAAGTATTATGAAACGGCATGATTTTGAAGCTTTTGCAAAAGACTTCAATCTAAATGGCAAAGAACAAGTGGATGATGTTTTGAAATTTCTGCATCATACCATTGGCATATTGCGTTATTATGAAGTTGATGAACACCACCAGTTTATTGTGACCGATCCCAGTGTTCTATTTCAGTGTCTTACCAAAATTATTGTTGATACTTTTCCAGATTCAAGCTCTCGTACAAGTGACCAAACAAAAAGTCTTCAGATGGGGATTATTTCTAAAAAAG
>WLWI01003695.1_pt1 | contig 13111 bp, 5 predicted proteins | sample 6701501 | NCBI WGS metagenome assembly WLWI01 (sample SAMN12718690, study PRJNA515312) | sponge metagenome | isolation source: marine sponge | host: Mycale hentscheli | place: New Zealand: South Island, Marlborough, Capsize Point | collected 2014-11-01
CTAATCGATATGTTTATCACAAGCTTATAAAGAGCTTTTTTGCTGCTCATGCAAAATCTTCTGAAAAGAAGAAGTTTTTAGCTGCATTTCAGACATATTTTGCCGAAGAATTACATCAATGGATTAACGAGTATGCTGTTGATCCTAAGAAAGCCATCACAAAAATGGACAAGGAACAACATAATATTCATAAGTTTATTTTATCAATACAAGATATGACATATTCCAATCAAGGTTATTATACAAATATAATTATTACTTTTAACAAAGTATTCTTATCGGGCTATTTGTATCTTAATTTAGTCCAAGAAAATTATTTAAATGTGTCAACAAAGTTATTGATAATTTTGAATTGTTTCTCATAAAGCAAGAAAGTACACATTTTTTATTCTACTTCAAAATTTACATTAGATTGATATTGAAACTCTCTTCATCAGTATCACTGCACGAAGATGATGAATTGGCCTTAAGTGTATGTACAAGAAGAATACAGTTTGTAGAAAAAGTGAAAGAATTAAGTAGCAGCAGTGAAAGTTATTCTGATTTTTATTCATTCATTCTAAATTTCGACAATATTGACCAAGACAATGCAACATTGTATCATGCACGATTGCTAGACAGTCTAACCAAAAAGGATATAAAATGTGGAGTACACAAATGGAACACAAACTGTTCGTTTATTCATATAGCTTCAGGATATTTTTCTGTGGGTGATCACAAAACTAGTTTAGCTTTTTATGAAAAGGCATTAGCAAATGATGAGATGAATACATTTCAATCAATTTCATCAGTTAAAACATTATATGATTTATATTTTGCATATAAAAATTATACAATGGTAGAGAAAATTAAAAAAAAGTTGGTAGAGCAATTGTTTGAGGATGCCAGAAATCAGCCATCATCTGTGGTTTATTCTTATAAGGTTGTTTATTTCAATTATTTAAATATACTTGATTCACTTGGAGAGAGAGACAAAGGTAATTCTATTCGTGAAACAATACTTGATGCTGTGCATGAGCTTGGTGAAAAAAAAGTGGATATTATATCTTTGAATCAACTTTATGAAATAGCCAAAACATTGCTATATATGAATTAATATGAAAGAGTGGTTAAGTTTTCTAATTATGGCCTTCAACGCATTCAAAACACATCACTTAATGTTTTTGAGTTCATCGGATTTTCATTGTGGAAGAGTAAAGTAGCTTATTTAGCAGGGAACTTTTCCGATGCATCAAAGCTATTCCCAAATCTAATAGAATTTCTGATTGCTGAAAACTTTATAAGAAGCTATTCCAATGATTATATTGAAGTTTGCTACTATTTGATTCAATTGAGTATATATGATTATGTTGTCGATTGCTACCTTCAAGATACTAATATATATTTGCAAAATATTTTATTTGCTGTAAGTTATATGTTATTTGCTATTCCTTATGATTCTTTTGTCATAAACAATTCAACTGTAATAGTTGAAAACCCTCCATTGGAAAAATATCCTCCTATTGCAAAGCAGTCTAAACTTACAAATTTGATTTTTGAACAATCCACATCATTAGCAGACATGCACCATGAACATCATGCAATAATGTATTTTGAGCCTTTTATTGAGTTTTATGTAAGAAAGAATTTTAATATACTTTTAACATACAATTCATTTCGTTTCTTTGTAAACTTTTCTTATATATTTTTTAAGTTGATTATAGCATACATATTTTTTATTTTTACTTACAACTGTAGCAAAAGAATTATTAGTATTATTGTTTTTGGAATAAAATTTATTTGTTTTAAGGGACTGCTTTTTTATTTCTATTATATGTAGTCACAATATAATATTAATTATTTACTACCAATCTGTCTTGATTTTTTTTATTGTATTTACAACACTAATTCATTAGTCCTTTAAAATAATATGAAAATGAAAAATCAGGCACATTATAGGGACTTACAATGTGGAGTGCAAACATTTTGATGGTTGTTTCAATCTATGGGAAGCTCCCATATTCAAGATCCGCTATTTGTTATGTGGTGGAATGACTGGCTGACTGACTCACTGACAAACCCAGTTATGTAACTAGGCCCTACCAGACTATGCTAGCAATTTTACTTGAATAATAGATAGGAAATTGCATAGTGGAATAATTCTAGAATAATATACACATTTAAAAGATTATTAATGGGATAATCAATCTATATCCATGATCCATTTATACAAGTGATTATTCTAATTCCTTTTCATAAGGAAATAAACATTAATAAAAGTGTTATATTAGATCTTCATTACTTGATTAAAGCAGCTGGGCTTGTGTTGGCCAGTTATTGCATTTCCAAAATTGGAGAGAAGTTTAAACTGTGAGGTCGTCAGCTCAGGCTCAGAGTCGGCAAGTCATCTGGAGGATCATGCTAGAAGTTTTCTTTTCTTGAGCAACTCCAGCCATCATACTGCAACATAATTGACAAGAAAATGTAGACTATTACCAACTCATTATTAAAATTCGTTAATGCTCCTGTCCACACTGTTCTACAAATTTCTGGTAGGGTTTCTCATAATTGAAAGTTTACAGCTGAAGCAGAGCATATTTTCTCAATTTTTTGAACTTTTTTCAGGGATATTCAAGATTTTCACTAATAGAGTAGCTAGCATGCTATATTGAATCCTCTATATTGAGTAATTCAACATAACATGGGAGAGACTGATCTATTTTTCTCATACATTCATATCATACCAACTTTTTATATTGCTACTGCAATAGTCACCTGGTATTTCACTTTTTTCTAATTGGAATAATATGACAATAATAAGAAAATTTATAAAAATAACATGTCATTCATTTGGACATAAATTTTTAGAATAAAATAAAAAGAATGTAATTCAAAAATTTTCGAGCATAATCCAGCAGACCCTATACGTAACCCTGTCGTGTATGCATGTTGAGAGTTGATAATAATCCATATGTATCAATACTTAGGAAAAGAGACCAATTGCATTAGAAATTGAAAAATGATCATTTATACCATTGGTAGAGAACTTCTGATGAGTATTTTGATATCAAGATTATAGGAAGTGTGGCAAGGTTCACTAAATACACGCGTAGCAATGAATGCAATCTGAGAACTGAATTAATTCGATAGAACTGATATAAAACCTTCTTATTATGTTATTATACCACCATAGTTGGCATAGTAACAGACATTGATATTGTTTTTATTTCTTGTGTTATTCATCTCTAATTCACCTGCTGAAAATAATTGTGTATACTACAAAAAAGTTATAATTGCTTATGTAGGAAGTTATAATCCTTTTACTCCTTCTCAACTCGAATTCTGTCAATCAAGTTACTAACAGCAGTCTAAATTTTAAGTTGTTATAATTTTGGTTGCTAAGACAATTAAATTGTGAATAATGAATGATACAGTGCATAAATAATGAATTTGTGAATGGCGTATTTATTTAACTATGTCCAATCAAATATATACACAAAAACACAATAATAATATTGATATAAAAGGGATATAGCTTGCTACTATGATTATGTTCATGAGGATTGTTTCTCCACAGCATATCTGCAGCAGAAGTATATTTCACTGGCTGTGGGCATTGGATTTATTGAAGTGTACTGCTAGAAATTCTGTGGTTACTGCACGGATAACTATGCAGTAATTTTATAGTACACTTCAGTCAAACAGGCCTTGGCAAGCAATGTTTCTCAACCAAATAGAGTGATATGCACAAATAATTAAGGCATGCAGATATGAATCATAGTTATTTTTAGCCATTAATTAAAATCATGTTTCTTTACTGGTAAGACTAGCCAGCTTCATTGCCAATGGTTAACTACGCCACCTCAGTATCTATAAAAAACTGACACGAATACTTGTTTATTGGATTATAGAAGTTGTAGTAATAATGGGCTCAGCACTACGGTGAAACGTTGAGGCTTTTACGTAACTTTGTTGCTATGTGTAATGTTTATAGTGATTTATGATGCAACTTTTAACTTTGTATCAGAGTATAACCTATACTCTCATGTCTGTAAGCATGTGGCACCCATTTGATTGATCTATTAAATATCAAGTTCTTGGAAATTCAATAGCTACACTAATTAAAAAAGTCTTAGTCTTGTGAATTTAACTGGATATCATCTCTCAATCACTGCCAGTGGAGAGGGAGATGAAATATATTAGGGGGAGGGGCGGTGTTAAGAGTGTACAGGGTGCATCCCTCCCCCTGAAACTAGTTTTGTCCCCCTGAAAATTAATATGATCTTTATGGTTACATTTGACACAAAATTATTATCAATTTTATGGGAATGAGAAATTCCCCTGAAAATTTCAATGAGTTAATTGGACTCCCCTCAAGTTTGGATCTAAAAATTACACTTTACAAACAATGTTGTAGAGAGGAAAATAATATTGAAAATGATTTATCATAAACATGTCAGATATGAACATGCTCTACCTTTCGCTAGGTTAATACAGCAGTATTTACATTTCACAATTTCTTTCTCAGCCTTCTTCGATGTATTCTCTATCTTTCACAGGCATTTTTGAATTAAAATAATATTTGGTCACCACCTGGAATCGAATCCAGTACTGCTTGTATAATGCACAAGCGCTCTGACCTACGACAACCAGCCAGCAAACTAACACTCCAATTCTATATTTCTACTGTTAAGGGTTACTGCTATGCTACAGTCTCACTCTCAATAGACCAACGAAAATTCTCTTTTTTCAAAGGTTCTTATTGTTAAAAAAAAGAAAAGAAAAAGAAAACAAATTCAACGCATAACAAGAATCTTTGAAAGAAGAGAATTTTCGTTGGTCTGTTGAGAGTGAGACTGTAGCATAGCGGTACCCTTTAAACATATAAATACCAAATGGGAGTGTGTTTGCTGGCTGGTTGTTGTAGTTTAGTGGCTGAGAGCTTATGCATTATACAAGCGGTACTGGGTTCGATTCCCGGAGGTGACCAAACATTTTTAATTCTGTACTTGTTAAAAAAAGCCTGTGAAAGAGAGAGAATACATTTAATGAATATTTAGATTTTCCGTCTTTAATATGCAATTATAATATTTTATATGTTGCTGCTGAGATCAAAGTGTACCAGTGTATTTAATTTGGAATTAATGCTTTCTATTTGGAAACAAACAATTATTAAGAGAATATTTTTTGACCAAAAGTGTCTGGATAATCAACGAAGCACTGTACACGTAACAAAGAGTTGTCTATAGATGATTTGCGAATTTATTTGTAATAAATCAACATGAACTTGTTGCCATGCCTTGTGGTTTTCATTTAGAATTGGAGTGTTAGTTTGCTGGCTGGTTGTCGTAGCTCAGTCCAGTAATAATGTTAAAGTAGCATATTTATGACTACTTACCTGTGTGAGTATGTAAAGGGCAAGATGTCCGAATGAGAACACATCTGAGAGCCTCTGGTGGCATGCACACAGTGGTCCCAGGATTTTTTGAGAGTGTTTGGGCTAGTTGAGTTGGTTTACAGTTACCATACGAGAGTTTCCCATGTCAGTGATCTTAGCTGTCAGAGACGATGTGAGGAGGATGTTCCTTACAGTCAGGTCTCTGTGAAGAACTATTGGAGGTCCTCGACTATGCAAGTAAACTGAACTGCTGCCTGTGTCTATAAGAATGGAGATCTTGACTGGAAGTGGAATATTTGGGATACACTCCAGGAGGTCGTCCACACTCATTTCTAGCTGGAAAAAATACCCAGTGCCATTTATAAACACATTCACAGAGATGAATACAATTGTGAATGGCACCACAAAAGCAAACGTCATGGCCACCAGACACTAATGTTTATAATGAAGTAGCTGAAGCCACAGAGTGAGGAGTAGACATAAAAGAAAAGTTGTGCATAAATTGACTCCAATCTGTATGATATAGTGGTCCACTTCCTTCCATCTATTTCCATCCTATTTTTATCTCAATTTTGAACTCTATTGTAATTCACTCATTTTTATCATATTTCCATCATCGCACTGAGCATGTATATCTTCAACCAGTTGCTTTCTACAGATAAATGGCTGGAGTTGGAGGAGAGACTTAAGGCTTGCAATTTTATTGGCAGAATTTAGAGCAAATAAATCTAAAGAAGTTAGCAGTATGCTAGCACAACCAGGCGAGTTTTTTAAGATTGTCTGAAAGATTCATACTGTGTTTATGATTGTCTTATAAAAATATGAGGAGATAAATAACAAAAGTATTTTTTAATTGGCGCATTCAACTTTGAATCAAAGCAGAATGGGAGATTCTTCTGGTCATTCTTAGCAGATGTCTTCCTTTAAAGAGAAAATTCACTTTTTCTTAACTTGTGAACATGAATTTGATTAAATATCTTCACTCCCAATTGCTGAAGCTGTACATTAAATAATTTTAGCTTTTTAAATAAATAATAATAATAATTATTATATTATTAATATTATTTTTATTATATCAGCCAATAATGACTGAACCATAATGATAAAAATTTTATCTGACAAAGTCCACCAACAATGGCAGTCATATGGATACAATTAGCTAGCTTTGTGAATTATATAAAGCAAGATGGTTTCCTCAGCGAATATTTTTCTCACGTATTAGGAACTCTATTTGTGCAATAATAAAGAAATTACCAGATGAATAACAGAGTCATTATTATGATCACAAGTTAGCTCACTCTCAATTGAAACCCAGTATATAAATCTTCATTCTGCTATTGATACTTCTCTTCCTTTTCCCATTGTTCTGAACTCATTTTCTTCTAGAGAAGCCTAGTGTCTTTGATCAATACTGAATTTGAGCTAAAATAAATAGGAAAAAAAAATTAGGAAATAAGCTTTTAATCACAAGTTTTTATTTAAACAATGTTTAATTCAATAAACAGTTTAGATGACTAATTTAATGAAATAGTGGAATATGAAAACTGGCTACGAAATATGGCATAATAGAAACTGAGATCTCTGGCCAGTTTAATCACGATGAGCTTTTACTTCCTCAAACTAATTTGCTTGTAGTATGAGGGAGCCACAGTGGGTGTTTGCTCTCCTTTCTTGTAGTAACTGTTCCTCAGAAAAACAGGATCAGACTTGATCTACCTTATTAGCACTTCAGCATCAATTAGTTAATATTACATTAGATTATATACATTATAAAATTGTTTGCACTGTTTGTACATAATAAAAAAAAATACTGAATGATAATGTTTTGAATATCAGTTGTTATTGTCGTATGATTTATTTCTACACAAATTGGGTAGTCCAATTACAAATTCTTGAAAAGTAAAAAGACACAAAACTCTAACATGTTTGTTGTTTTCAAGACTTTTTCTCACATCTTTATAGTTCACTTCAGGAGGTACCTTGTTATTTTGTAAGGCTTTATTTCCAAATATAGTGTTGGTGCTGGTCAAATTGACCACTGCTTGGTTGCTACATTAATATTTCAACACTAGCTTGTAAGCAAACTTCAGGGCTACCAGTCACTAGTGTTTATATGAAGTAGCTGCAGGCAAAGATTGAGGAATAGACATACAAGCAAAAGTGTGCATACATTGACTCCAATTTGTATAGTTTAGTGGGTTCTCCATCCTACTTTTATCTCAATTTTGAACTATATAGTGTTGTGCATACATATTTTCAACCAGTTGCTATCTACTAATAAATGGCTGGAATTGGAGGACAGGTGGTTTTATAGTCAGAATTTGGAGCAAAATAATTTAATGCAGTTAACAATATTATGTTAGCACAATCAGGCTAGTTTTAGAGATTAATATACAGTGATTATTGTACTAGTCTCAGCTAAGCCAATGCTCTGTTAGTTGATAAAGACTAATTTCAACAATAAACCATCTATAAACAGTGTCAATATCAACATAATCGTGAACTTCGCAGAAGACATTCTCAGCCAAATGTCATTCTGTACGGTAATTAAATATATTCCCTTGCAAGTCAGGATGATCAGAGTAAACTTCTACTAGATCTCTATTCATTAAACAAATGTTGCCTTTTGGAGAACAGCCCTTACAATTGTACAATTACTGTACAATTGAAACAAAGAGTTTCAACCATTCTCATATGATGTGTATATACAAGTTACTGCCAACTCAAGTCAGAGCAGCTACTAAATTAATTAGCTTAGAGTGTGGGGAGCCCCCATGAATTAATATTCGGAGTTTTACAGCCGATTTTCCACTTTGAGTTACCAACAATTGTAGTACAAACTGCTGCAGTGGAGATACCTAGCATAGAATAAACCTCTAAATACACTCATCAGAGTGATATGGAAATATTTCACTCTCAAGCATATTTTTATGAGCCACTGGCTTATAAAATTGCTTGTGAAACATTCACCATACACACTCTGATTCATATAATAAGTATTATATATAATAGTGGCTACATGATAATTTGTAGTATTATTATTATTTGTGGGGCTGTTCATTCATGAGCCAGCCCACACCCCCAGACACGCACGGTTTACTTGGGCAATGCCCATGAGGAGTGATGATAGGAAGAATTGAAGTTAAGATTAACTATTTTTGGAATGAAATCTTTAGAATGTCGGAACTGTTTATTGTTTGTTTGATATTACATTTGCTGCCTGCTGGGATTGGAACGTAGGTTGTATATTGTTAGACAGTGTGTTCACATTCATCAGTTTATATAAACACAGCATTCCACTTCATTCTTGTTCTTCTTTTCAAACATTTTGGCAACTGAACTTATATTAAGAAATTCCAGTAAGAAATCTTTTAATACACTGGGCAGCCATTGCATAACCTGGTGGCAGAGGAAATCAACTACTTACAGACCTCCTTTCTAGTAAACCTGAGTGATGATCCCTCAGTATTCTAGTCTTTCAATGAATTATTATACGTGTAGCACGCTTACGAATACACAATACTTGTCATTCTGAAATATGATAACAGGCATGTATGAAAAACAAACACAATTTCCTTTGTGTCACCAACCCTTTACCTCCAGTAGGTTGAGATTTGGGGATGTAAAGGGTTGACCAGATCTACTTTTACAGTGGTCATCAATTTAATATCTCTTCGTTCTAAGTTTTCGCTATTTTAAGAGAATCGGAATTGGAACTTACTCAGCCAGTCAACACTGGCAGCTTATATATTGATAAATCATAAGTACCCTATAGCTTTAAAAGCAGTATAAAGTTATCTCCACCATTAGCCACCTACTGTACCTTAGAGCGTATTTAGTACTATAATGCAATCAATAAAGAGTTCAATAAACAGGGAAGAAGACAACTACGTAGTCTGGAGGGGAGAGATAAACTATATAGTGTGAGGAAAGGATTAGACATTAATGGTTAATTATGAAATCTGTACTTCTGAGAGCAAAAAATTTGGTTTTTGAATTTTTTATGGCCTCAAACATAAAAAATCCACAACAACAATAAATTCATCACTAAACATAAATACATTAACATTATTTTATGTCTATAGTCAGAACAACAATATGTAGCAACTGAAATGCAGTAGAATGGTACTCTTCTCTCTCCATCCCCCCAACCTTTATCACCTAATTATTTGTATTATAATGCTCCATATTTTAATGCAAGACCTCTGTGATACTTGAGTAGAGTAGAAAGTGGTTTCATAATCAGTTTATTCTTGTTTATGCACAATCTGGGTTAGGCTGAAACTTTGTAAGGCACTTACACTATTCCTAAAATGACTGTGGGGTTCGCCCTCCAACAGGACGATAGAAGATAGATTTGGAATATTTTCTGTGTTGTGTATAATATTTGTAGATTATTTGTTCTGAGCACTTTTCATTAAAGTATTGTCAAGTTATTATTTTTATCTGTGCGGTGTATGTTTTGTGTGAGAGATGGTGAAGATCGTCAGGAGGTGCCCCAACTCCGCATAATTTCCTCCATTTAAAAACTTGTGTGCAATGTAGTTCAGTTCGAATTTATATTACCATCTGGTTATTATTAGGTTTTGGGGCTAGTTATGTGTTTTAATTAAGTACTGAAGTTGAGAAACATGTACCTGCAAGACTCTAGCTAATGCCTCGAACTCTGGTGGTAGATTACCTAGGTAATGAACTACTGACTGCGTTGAATACTTGTCATGGTTTGGGTCCGCACCCTACAACCACCCTTACTTACTTACTTAAGTATGTACCTTAGAGAGTAGTGTGATGGGAAGTGGGTCTTTATGAATAGCGTTCAGGATGATAAGTTAAATGTTCGTCTCGAACAGAAGCATTAGTTCACATTTCATTTGATGTACTTCTATTATGAGGAAGGCTCCAAATTAACTGACTGAGATGTTTAACTCCCTATAATTTAACTTGTATGTGTAGCTATGTTCGTTACAATTTAAGAAAAGTGGTTACATACATACTATATATAACTACTTCTATTTTATTGTAACATCACCTATTGCTAACAATACTGATAAACTACATTTTAATATTCACACTCAGTCCTGAGCAACTGAGCAACTCTGATTTACATCTGTACAGAATGATGTATGTACCTTGCATCATGCTGCAAACACTGCTCTTCATTAGGATGAAAAGCAGTGTTACTCATGCCATGTAATTCTTTAATGTGAATAATAATAGTAAGATATTGATAGCCGAACTTTAGAACCTTAGAGCACCACACAATATCCAGCTAAGTGTATGTGTCTCACACTCTCACAGTGCACCACTTCCCTCACTCCACTTTTCCACATGTTATGTCAGACACAAACTGTCTCTGGTAACACTGAGGCAATAACTACTTAATGCAGAGACAGAAAATAGAACATACAATAGTTACTGTAAAACCATAATTAATATAATTTAATGCATTGGTCAATCATTTGTTACTTTAATTATTCTGATAAATAACAATTGTGCAATGATAAGCCTATAATTCATTTATTTGCTGTTTATTATTCTGACTATGACAACAGTAACTATGGTAACCACTTTTAAATTATAAAAACGTGTGTAAAAGAAATTTAATAAAAAGACAAATATTAGTTAGTGAATAGTAGAAGTAAACAGAGTCTTAAGTTCGCTATTTCCATCATCTCCTCCCATAACATGAATCTTGTCTGATGTCATGATACAGGTACAGTTATATACTGCATGTGGTACTTGTCCAGCCAGGACCCAGGTATTAGTCTCAGGGACATAGCGCTGGATGGTGGACACTGGCTTCCTACTCTTCATGTCCCAACCACCGACCGCCAGTAGAGATCCTCCAATGTTGAGTGGACAGGATTCTGTACAGTTGAGTGAAGGCAGTTTGTTCCATTTGTTGGAACTGTCTGATGAGGAGTGTGAAACAAGAGCCTCCAGAGATACACTGTAGACATCAGGGCTACTCTCAAACAGACTCTTACACTCTCCCCCCATGAGGTACCAGGTATCTGCTATTGTAGTAGACTTCATCATCCTCCATGGTGTTGGTGTAGCTTGTCCAGTGGACCACTGCATGTTGGATACATCAAGTACCTTAACACTAGCTCGTAAACAATCTTCATGGCAACCACCAGCCACCACCAGCCAATGTTTATATGAAGTAGCTGAAGGCCACCAGCAAGGTGTAGACATAGGAGGGAAGGGGTGTGTCCACTGGTTGCTGTCAGGCTGCCACTCTCCTAGCTCACTGCTATCAGAGTTGTCTCTATTTATTCCTCCCACCACAACTAGTTTGTTGTTGATGGTAGTCACAGCAAACAACCTGGTACTGTATGGAGGTAGAGTGTGCCACAGGCAGGACTGAGTGTTGTAGGCCATCACCGTGTACACATGTCTGTCAGTCCCTCCTCCTCCAGCATACACTGTATCATTTATCTGTACTGATTGGATGCAGTCAAACATAGCCACTGGCATGTCATGACCACGCCTCCAGTCTAGTTCTAGTGGGAATGGCTAAATAAAAACAAAATATATTATCTTTAATTAATGAATTATATGTATTGTAAATTTTGAGAACATAAACATTTATTTGTGGACTATATTAATGTAGAAATAAAATTATTGTGTTGCCGTGGCTACTGTTTACATGCTAATATTACACTACAAGTTACATATCAGGCTAGTAATCAGCAAACTGTCGAGGAGGCACTTATTCATAAAATAATCTGTGCAAATTTCCTTTTCTTTTATCCTTTTAGAGAAATCACGACATATGTGTGCATGTCAGTATGTTTGCATTTATTATGTATTAATTATGTTCTTAAGTAAAGTATTACTGAGTTTTTTTTCGGTGTTTGTCTAGTGTTTGCAACATTTCAAGAACAATACCATTAAGTATGTTCATGCACATTGATATATAAAGCTCGAGCAACAGGATGCACCTCATGCCATGAAACTGCAGACGTTAATGCTATCTTCATCAGTGACACTTAACACGCACAAGTAAAACTCACCTCACCAGGAGTTTCAATGGGAGACGCCAAGCACTACAGAAAACCATGCGAAAATTGTAATGCAACACTTCCGCAGGCAGTAAAGAAATTATTTGCTCTCATAAGTATGGCATGACTATATGGGGTATTACCAAAAATTGTTTACGATTATACGGCCTAAAATAATTAGCTTTTCTGAAATAATAAGTCAATACAAAAAATTGTGACACATTAACTGGACTTAAAATGTCCAGTGCAACATTTTGATGCTTGTTTCAATCTTCAGGTGGCTGCCATGTTTGAGATTGGTGTGACATTAATCATAATATATTTAAATTCCTTTCAACACCATGCTGTATAGCTACACCATGATCAAGCATTCAATTGGAATATGTTACAAAGAATTTCGTACATTCGCCAAAAAGTTAGGCCCACATATATATTTTATATATACTAAGCAAGCAAGTGAAGTGAGAGAGACATTACTAGGACTGAATAATTACACCGATTATAATGTTATATATTGATTATATGTGGTCCCTAGCACTCTTATTCATAATCTTATTATTAAAAACATGCCTATATAGGCTTGCCTCCAGTTTTTTTTTTCTAAACTACAGCAGTATGTAAATGTTATGCTAGTTAGGCCCAATACGATGTGATATATTCATAGAGATGCATATATTTCAAGTCATAAAAATTGCAGCATCTGGGTTATATGGCATTGAGAATTTTT
>WLWI01003696.1_pt1 | contig 13106 bp, 7 predicted proteins | sample 6701501 | NCBI WGS metagenome assembly WLWI01 (sample SAMN12718690, study PRJNA515312) | sponge metagenome | isolation source: marine sponge | host: Mycale hentscheli | place: New Zealand: South Island, Marlborough, Capsize Point | collected 2014-11-01
CTGATTGAAATTCCGATTACTCATTCATGTGCATTAATGCTATTTTGTTATAATCACAGCTGAATTGGGTTTTCATAAACTGTTTCACTTCTGTGACTGGCAAATAGCAAATGTGGCTGCCAACAAAAAAATGATTCACATATTAAAGGAGCGCATTATATAGGAAAATGATTTTCACCAAGCTACTCAGACCAGTATTTGTTATCAACCATTCCCATTTCTTAATTGATTGGTGTATCTTATAGACATTCACCAAACACTCACAATAGTAACACAAGAATTCTGTAAGACTAGGGTTACAGACATTATCTCCTCTAAGAACTATTCCACTTCTTAAATTGACTAAGATATTTTACAAATTTCTCCAGGACTGTATCCAGCCTCAAACCCCATCTTTACCGAGCCAATCTTAGGCCTCAATCCTCTAAAAGCTCACCCTAAGAGCCTGTACCCAGATCCCAACCTCAAAACTCATGCTCAGAGCATGTGCTCTATCTGAGCCCCCCAATCAGTGTAGCAACTATAAACACAGTCTCTTGCTTGTAAGTTATTCTAGACTTCTTTATCTTTCAGTTTACTTAGATTCCTTGAGGTTCCCTAACACCACTATTTGGTGCTTACAAAAATAATAATAGCAAATTTTCTAGTTTCAACTCACACAAGTGATGAAAATTTGCTATTATTATCGTTATTTTAGCTGAGAATGACTGAATCATCACAAAAATATTTTATAGTGGATTTGTACAGGTAGACAACATCATTTATGTGAGTGTGTAAATCTTTAATCAGGTCACCCATGTATACAGACTTTTATACACTACCAATCAAAAAGTTTAAATAAAATGAGAAAATGCATTGCATGTAGTTGAATTATCATTCAATGTAAGTTTTTGACTGCTATTTCAGTAGGATGGTATAGTTTATTGAAAACTATATTGCAACTTCAGTATTGACAGTATTAAAAAAAATTTATGCTTTAATATTGTGCAAGGCAAAAGGCATTTATTGTTGCTTAATAATGTATTGATTATCTCTCAACAGAATGTTAAGTTGCTTCATAAAAATGATGGACTAATGTTAGTTCGAAATCTTGGTCAGAATATTATTGTGAATAATCATTACTGATGACTATTAGGTATTGTTCATGCTTTGAAAAGCTGGCTCTTTTTTAAGCTAAGCTTAATGCCTGCAATATTTAAGTTACTTTGTCAACTGATAACACATAGTGAATTCCCTGAAGAGAGCATTTTTTTAACTCATAATTGGTTTATCTCAGTAATGGCTTTCTAGACTATGGATCTTATTAAAAACATGCTGACCCTCTTTCCCAGATTCTATCACTTATCTGTAGCAATTACGAAAATAGAATTAATGGGTCCGCAAACGGCTAGGTAAACACCAAGTGGTTAGTGATACAGAGTCTAAAAATCCCCATTTCTAAGTGCTGAACATTAGTGACTATACACATAAATGTATGATATTAAAACAAGAGCATAGGAGTTTATGCAGTTTTCAACTATTGGGTAATTACTTTTGGGTCTAAAAAATCAGGCTATATTTTAGTCAATAGAGGCATTGCGTCCGATGTCATGTACTTCCGGGTGGGTAAATAGGTCATTACGCTGATGGGCAAAGTAGATAACGGACTCCAGTGACAGTTTGAAGCATGGCACTTACTTGCTGCGTAGTTGGTTGTCACAATCGAGGTGCCCGAAATAAAGTTTCTTTTTTTTAGAATTCCCAGTGCCCGGACCTAATGATGGTGCTGAAGCTGCATGTTTAATTGTTGAACGTCAGCAAAGCTGGATATAAAAAAATGAATAGGAAGGGTTGGCTAGTGTACATTTCATCTCAGGTGTTTCAATTTTGGTGCCTAGGATAGATTTCATTTATTTGTATTTTTGAAGGTTAACCTGCTAGTATGTATGACAGAAACAATCCAGACTGGGTGCCTATTCTTTCCTTGGGGTATGCACCCTCGGTTTCTTCATCTGAGGCTGCACAACGTTATCATTGACTGCATGCTAGACTTACAGGAGGTAAATCTCCACAATGCAGTGTGATGTCAGATCAACAAGGCCAGTCTTCTTCTGGTTCACTTTTGGATGAAAAGAATGAATTGGATATGTCAATTCAAACTGAGTTCACTGCAGCTGTGGATTGTGCTGGTCATGCTTCCATCACTTTCACTTGCTGCCATTGCAAATGGCTGAGAAATCTTGGGCTGCTTCGACAAGAAACAAGTGCAATTTACTTGTTCATGATGGGGTTGTCGTTTTGGGGTGTGGTCTAGGTACTCACTACACTGTAATGAGGCATTGTCAAGATGGCCTATTTGCCGTGCCTCAATTGAACAGGTCTTCTCCCGCGAGTCCCTCCCACAACAACATAGCAAATGTCAACATCCTTCAGTCTGAGTGAGAGGTGTGGTGATGGCTGAAACTGCTTTTATAGCTAACAAACTGTTTTCTTTGCAATTATTATTTGTACTTTTATTCCCGTTGTTATTGTAGAACCAATCTGTCCATGTTCTCACCAGTGTATTCCTTCTACGCCACTTGTGGTAAGGATATGTGCATGCCCTTTTATTTGTGACTTTAATCTGTTAAATAGTTTGTTTGTTGTTGTTGTTTGTTTGTTTTTTGTTTTGTTTTTTCTTGTCTTGCCTCTTTTTGTGTTTCAGAAGAATGTATTTTATAGTGATAGATAGAAAGAATTGATTTTACTACATGTAATCAATAAGTTTCTTCTTTTTGTTACTGTATATATATAGAACATTTTCGTTTACTCTTATTATTAAATAGCGTGTTTTGAGTAACATCGCAATTTACTTATTCATGATGGGGTTGTCGTTCTGGGGTGTGGTCTAGGTACCCACTACACTGTAATGAGGCATTGTCAAGATGGCCAGCTATTTGCCATGCCTCAATTCAACAGGTCTTCTCCCGTGAGTCCCTCCCACAACAACACTGCCGACACTGCTGCTGATGCCACGCCCTATGGTCTCAATGGAGACGCCAAGATCGAACCGTGCAACCAGTGCCTGTCGTCATGGCAAATCCGGGGTAGCTCTCACCATGGCAATGACGTCGTCGGTGGGGAAAATGGTCATGCCTCTTGTGATTATTCGTCATCGACCCTTGCGAAGGTGCGTCGGAAACTGCTGTGGGCGGGGAAGGCGGTGTGGCTTACTCTGCAGGAGTGGCGTGGGGAAGAGAGGGAACAGGAAGTGAGGATACTGAGTCAGATGATAAAGCTTCACCCCATTCCGGAAAGGGAGACAGTAAGTGGATGTGGTTTTTTTATCACAGTATGACAGAGTTTTATGGACAAATATCAGTTAGCTAATACATTTAATTTTTACATTGTTGTAAACATATTATTCCATTTAGGATAGAAATGCTTCAGGGTGTCATGCAGTATTTTTCTCTGGGAGTGGGAAACACTGCTATACATAGCCACTCCCATTTATAAACCCCCCCACTATACATAGATATACAGGTTTGCATGAAAGAGCTCTGTATAAACAAACCTTGCTATGGATTGCTACTTATGTACTTGTGTATTTATTCTTATAAGCCTCCATCAGCCAGTACTTATCAAGTGAGTGATTGTTGACACGGTCCCATGATTTCTTAAAGTGCTCATCGAAAGGCAGCAAAATATTTTCAAGTATAGTGGCTATAGTTATTGGTTTAGGTTGTTGTGAGTATGTCACTTTGATGATTAATATATGGTGACGGGGAAGGATCCAAGCGGGGCCTGGCCCCTCCCCCTTCCAACCAAAAATTATAAGGATGACTGTACCAAATACAGTACAGGTAATACAGTTTATATGTCAACTGCATGCTAACTTGTGCTCTTCATTAAAAAATTAATATTCAAACATTTAAGGGTGCTGGCACATAGCAACGCTCGCTCGCGGCTTAATTGAGCAATAAACCACGAAACCACCGAGTTGTAGAGGAAGAGGGCGGACCTTAAATATCCGCGCATAGATAAGAGCTTCCTGGCAGGCTGTGGTAAGTATAGTTAACTCGGCTTACGGAGGGCGGGGCTAGAAAATTGCACAGTAGCAAAAAAGTGCGAGACAATTGGAATCTATTTTGCAGTCCAAGTCCAGAAGGTCGAAGAGTTAGTCTTTCATTTTTAGTACTGCGGCATAACTTAACAAGGTAATTAAAGTTGTTGATTTAGTTTTTTAATATAGTGTACAGTCGCGACCCGACTGGAAAAAAATCACGTGAAAATGTGAATAAATATAAAACAAAATAGAAATGAGAAAAACAAAATTGACAACTTTGTAACAATTAGCTATAGCAAGCGGTGGACGAAATTCCAGCTTCCCTAGTCTTCCTCTGTTTCCAAATAGTGGTGTTTACTTTTGAGACTTTGAGGCTTCATAACTCTTGCAGTTCCGTTTGTGTGTTAGTCATTCTTGATCAGTTGGCTGTCAGTTGACGGGTCTCAGAGATCCCCCGGGCAGCGTGGACCTGCAAGGTATAGAATCGGAGTTACCTACAGTTAATTGATTTGTGTGGGCGTACCGCATAACCGGATGTGTGAGCACCCTTAATGGAGGTATGGGAAGGGATAGACCACAAAGCAAACACAAAAATGCAAGGGTCAAAGTACAAAATAACATGTGGGGCTGGAAGAGTTACAGTTGAAGGAGATGAAGTGAGAGAAGAGAACGAACAGAACATGTCATAAACATTGTGTGGTGCATAGTTAGCTAGGTGCATAATTATATTCATTGTTCGTGTGCAAAGGTGCCGTGCGCAGAATACTTCCGGTAAACGTAGTTCTATCATTATAGGCGCACAATACTTTCGGTAAACGCAGTTCTATCATAATCTCATTCTATTTTATGTGTCGAGTTTGCGTGTATTAGTTTAATAATCTAATTTCACTTTGCTTGACAGCTTCCAGAGATAGGATCTGGTGGCAGCGACCTGAAGATCTGGACTAAACTCCCAGACCCCTTCGCCCGTGAGGACCGACCAGGCATAAGCAACCCGGACCCAATCCCCACAACATACATACGTCCATACAAACAAACAAATATCCCCGATTTTCAATTGTGTTACCCCTGATAGTGTCCTCGCTTGCCAACTACTTTCCTTTATGTGATCTGATGTGGTCATCAGTTCTTACTGTGTTTGTAATAAGTTAGTTTATATAAATCATATTAGCAGGCAGCGAATTTATTAACTATTGGTCCAGTGATTAACAAGTCTGCCGGGCCAGTTGTGCAACCCCGGAAGATAGATACTGGTGTAGCACTTATGAATGTACATCTTTATCAAAATATCCGAACACAAAAAGTTAGTCAATACGCATAACACTAATGTAAATTAAGGTTTATTCCTGGAACACCAGTGCAAGTATGAAGAAAAGACAGCTCCGGTATTCAAACAGAATTGAATTAGCTTCCAAATAGCTTCCTGTTTCAGCTCCTCAAGTTTCCATTTACAATGAGGATCCAATATCTAGTTAATTATAGATTTTGGGGTCCATAAAGTCAAACATTTTATATAATTGCAACCATTGCGTGAATTTCAGCACACTAAAGTTGCTTGAATCACAATGACTGCATGTAAAAACTAAGTTTCCTCATTGGTTACAGTTTTATGCAGACGGTAACATAACTGTGAACTGGACCAAACTTTCTTTTGCTCGTATGGAGTAAAAAGTCTGACCCACAAGACTAATTCCATCGTACTAGATAAAATAATAGATATATATACAGTAGACCCTCAGTTATCCGAACCCCGTTTATCCGAACTCTCGCTAATTTGAACACCATTTTTTGAGAATTATAATGATATTCATTGGAATTTTGCTGTGTATTAAATAGATAAGAGATTAAGACTCCATTCAAAATGACTCATTTCGAATATCCGAACATTTCAAATATCTGAACTACCCTCGGTCCTGAGGTGTTCGGATAACTGAGGGTCTACTGTACTACACTACTTACAGTCTAATAAAGTCCTGGATGGATATTATAATGGAGTATCATCCAAGTGACATAAATTTATAAGTTCAATTAACTTTTCTGATTCAAAATTTCACTGAAGCCAAAGTTGGACCCAAGGGACCTCCTCTCTCAGATTTAATGATGTTTATGGGTAAATTATGCACTTTTATTTATATGATGAATTTTTTTGGCAGAGTTTTTAGTAACAGACAGGGTTTCATTTAGGGAGGGGGCGCGGCAAACAGGTGTATTTGTTCCCCCACCCCTTGAAATTACAAAGTTACCAGTCAGCAACAAAACATTTATTTATCCTTAAAGCGGTCAGGTTTTGATTCCTAGTGGCAGCCAAACATTTTAAAGATTCTGCATTGCTTAAAAAAAGCCTACGATCCAGAGAAAATAATGTCTTTGTTAGCAAATTTGTATAGTATTCAGCTTGTGCCGAATAGATGCCTTTACACCCAGGATGAATATTTATACAACTTCTGCTGATGCTGTATCTGAGAAATCTCTGCACAGCAAGTACACTCTATTTGTTGCAGTGATCATTACTGCACAATTGCCAAGTGAACACCTTAAAAAGGACTAGCAGTTAGAGTCTAGTCAGAAATTTTGTGGTAGCTTTCCAGAATCCTAGATGAAGCACCTTCAGAAGCACTAGCTATCCGCTACAAACAGCATGGCTACTGGCCATTACTACTGTGGCTGCCAAGGTCACTCTTTGTGCTGCCAGAATTCATAGTTCAAGCCTCAACAGGAGCCTTTCTGCGTCATCACGAAGCCTCACTCACAACACAAAATAACTGTAAAAAAAGGTAGTCTGGCGGGCCAGACCCTTTACCTTCTTTTTTTGGGGTGGGGGAAGGGAAAGGGTCTGGGGTCACTAATAGCATCAACGACTTGTTCCAGAGGAATTTAATTAAAAAGTGTCAAAATTGCGTCACATATTCCCCCGCGCATTTTAATATTTCCCGGGAAATTACTGTAACTTGCAGCTCGACCAGCGCGATCCGGCTTAGCTATGGAGTTCTGCTTAGGTTGTGGCTCTGATCTTCCATCAGAGTCTAGACATGTCCGTAGGCTAGTTGGGGAGAGATCAGATCTCTCAAGACTCCGTTCTGGAGTTGTGTTAGCCTGGCGTAATCTAATGAAGGAAGCATGGAAGCATTGGAAGAGAATTCTGGGCCCTCTCCACCAGATTGCACCGCAAGTAGCTGTGATCTTACATTACAAACCTCATCAGGTAAGAGTCTTCCATGCTTGAAGGAAAAAAAAAAGAACCGTATAATGACGCATTATGATGACGTCCCATGACGAATGTACCAAGGAATGTGCTAAAACCGCCACCCCAAAATCGGGGGTGGCTCGAACAAGTCGTTGATGCTAGTGACCCCTTCCCTTCCCCTGCCCATAAAAAAGAAGGTAAAGGGTCTGGCCCGCCAGACTATAAAAAAGGTGCCATTGTGAAGCAACCACTCAGTTTTTAGTTACATGGTTTTGGGTACTTTCCATGACACAGTTACCCTTCTTTTAAGTGTGTCAGTAACGAAGACAGTGACCAACGGTGTGTGTATTGAATAAACCACTAGCTTAAACAGCTTGGTAAAGCATCGTCATACATGAACGGTAAAGATCGTCACATTCAGTAGAAAGTGATAATGGTAACTAAAAAGTGGGCGTAAAGACGAGGGAAGGCGGCGGCGGCGAAGGAAGGCGAAAGTATGAGTATGTAAGAGAATGCAAAAGTACGAAAGAAAATTAATAGTAAAAAGCGGTTGGAATGGGCGAGGTAAGGCAGAGTAGTTTGTAAGAACGAAAGAGAGGGTTAAAAAGGCGAGCGATTAGCTAATTGGAATCGACAGTAGTAAAGGCGGCGTCCGTTTCAAAAGGAAGGCGGATATGTACGAAAAAGTGTAAGTTTCGCAAACCTTAAGTCCACTGGTGGCGGGGTACTTTCTAGTGTATACTTAATATTCCATACCGTTCTATGTCAGTCACGGTACATATTCTGTTCTAAAAGTGAGATGATTTTTGCCGCTAAAAGTATCAAATTCGGCTAGCATTTTTTGTCCCAGACATACTTGGTTACTGCAAGTCGTGTAGTATGCTATTTACCTATTTACAATAGGCATAATGTGACTGTGATCTCTTAATTTTTCAGTAAGTGTGGGCCTTATTATTTCGCTCGTTGTCAGGGGTGAATGCATTAATTTTGAGCAAGCTGGAGCTGAGAAATTGGTCGCTAGTCAGAGATAAGAGGTGGTTGCTTCTCCAAGGTTTTATATACACAATATTGTAGCCACTATGCTTTCTCAGCAGCAGTAATAAGTCATCACTATTTACCCAGCCAATTATACCATTGTCAGTGGATTCAATTAAGGAACAGTCAGGGATATTTGAGTGTCAAGACATTGTTTTTTTTTTAATGAAAACTTATTGTTTAATAAATGCTTAGTGAGTCAATTGTCACTTGTTGTGACAAAGATTGTACTGTGCATGATTGCTGAACAGTGGTGGGCAGGGTTTCAAGCTGCACTTCACAACAATTCTGCATTCTTGTATGTGTGCTTTTTTACAAGCATTTGGCACTTTATTTGCAGTAAGTTCCACAGCCATTCTAGTACACCAAAGTCTTGGGACCACAGAGAAGAGTTGCTTACGTGGCTGCGGTAACCTAAATTATTGAAACAGTAGTGCAAACGGACTTGGACTTATGCTCAAGTGGCTGGCAACTCCTGCAAAATCACCTTGCTGCTTATGTTTAGACTGCTTTTAGCACGAGCTTTCCACTGGTATAAATACTGGACATGTAGCTGCTTGTTCAATTTTCTTTCCTTTTTTTTTCTTCCTTCTGACCAACTCAGTTTTGAAAGACTATAATATTTTTCTGAAAAAAGTGTTTGGGCTGGGTCCCATTGAAAAACAAATTGTTCAGGACAGGAAGACGTCATCGAACAAGAGGAGAACTAATGAACTTGCTAGCTAACTCTACATACTTTACCTTATGTTCGTAACGTTCATAACAATATTCATAGTCAAACTACTCTAACCTGTATGATCTCACTCACATATATTGTGCTGTAAATGGATAGACATTACATAAATTAGTTTCATAGCCAAGTGAACTGACTTGGGGCTAAGGTTGTGTGTACTGCCTATACCTGCTTCCCTAGTCAGATCCACAACAATGGCAAGGTATCCGTCTCCCTGGTTCTGGACTTGTGTGGAGCAAAACTTTAAATTCTGGTTAACTAGCTTAGCTGGGCAGCCCTTTGACTCTAATCACTGCAACTAATTGTGCTTGGGTGGAGTTACGTGCCCCGAACATTGGTCTTTCTAGCCAAATTTTTACTGCGAAGCAACCTGGCTCTCAAGTTTGGCACTCTGACAATGATGACAACTGTGGAATCAACCAGAGATCTCAGGAAGCCTCCTTCAAGTAGCCATTGTGTGCAGATGAGGTAGCAATTAAGGCAGAAATCACACCCTCTCTGTAGAAGTTCACTGCAGATACAATCTCCTTCAACCATGGGATAGGAAGGCAACTCCGTCTCAAACAGCATCCTCAGCAATTACAAGTTTGGAGCCTACAGTCGTACCACAAGTAAGCATTATGTGGAGGTAAAGCTACAAACACTTCATGCATGATGAGACTCAACATGTCAGCATCAAACTCTCTGTTATCTCAAAACTTTCCGATGCTCATCCTCCTAGCCAAAGGAAGGAGATAGCAGCAGAATCATATCTCAAGTTTCAATGATTAGCCGACCCTTCCTTTGGAGGTCCACTGGATACCCTCATCTGAAGTCTTGACTATGGCAAGTGCATGCTGGGTTTCCCCACATACAACATCTCAGCTGATATCGTACCTTGTTCAGTTAGACAGTTACAGGTCTTATGGATTATGAGCCTCCATCCTCTGTCCTGAAGATACATGTTACAGGAGACATTCTCCATGACAAACTGCAAATCTTGTGGGAACTTGACGCCAGAGGCACCTAAACTCGTTCCTGCGGATGAAGCAGCGGTCCATCACTTTGAAGACACCCATATAATTGCCGAAGATGGACAATACAAAGTCTGATTGCCCAAATGAGTTTCAACTCTGGAACAGTCAAGACTAGCAGCTTTCTTCACAATAAACAATTTTTGGAGAAGCTAGCTGAGGTCAGCATGGCACTACAGGAGTACCTCGATTTAGGCCTTGTCGAGTAAGTATCTCTATCTGACCTTCGTCAGAATCATTGCTATCTTGGAGTGTTCAAGTCTACCTCTAATACTACTACTACTAAAGTTCATCCAGTGTTCAATGCATCTGTCAAACCTAGCACTGGTGTCTGGTTAAGTGATCTGCTGTACACTGGACCATCCTCTTCCATTACTTTCTGACATTTCAGACATTGGCAGACATTTCTAAAATATCCTGGCTCCATGAAGATGAATGGGACCTCCATCAATTTCTACTTTGAACTTCTGATGGTACCACCTCTCACTAAAGATGATGTCGCTACTCCATCTTTCAGGGAGGCAAAGTCTCTACAAATGATTGCTTCTATCACTGCACAGGTGTTCAATGTATTGAGATTCTTCGTGCCTGCTATACAATCTAAAATTCAGCACAAAATATGTGGCAGAAAGGTGTAGGATGGGATCAAGAAATACCCAAATACCTTTAAACAACAGTGTGGGACATCTGGTAGGCTGATGTACCTGGTATTCGTTCATGTCATTCCTCAGAGATACACCTTTAATTCGAACCCAGCTCTGTTCCAAATCTTTGCACGGTCTCTCTGACGATTCAAACTTGGCTTATGAATCTCTGTAGTATACCTTCGTGAGGTGTATGAAAGTGTCTCAATTTCTGACCCTTTGGTAATGTCAAAGACAAGAGTCATTTCACTCAAACCATTGACCATGCCCAGGCAGAAATTTTGCATTCTATCTCATGGCCAAACTTCTAGACTACATCTTTCAACTTCTTGACATTCCTAATATCTATGCCTGGACCAATTCTGCCATTGTGCGGTGTTGGCTGAGAAAATTGCACTCAAACCTAGAGACATTCGTTTATCCTAGTGTTTTCTCATCCAGTACTTGGTACCAACGTCCAAATGGCACCATATGTCTACTACGGACTATCCTGCAGATATCCTCAGTAGAGGACTTAGCATCACAACTACTCTGTTGTTGTCTGGCCATCTGGATAGAAGATGCCCTGAGAAGTGGCCCAAACCTAAGCTTTCCATACTTCTAAAGTTACCGGATACCAGAGTTGTTTTCTTTCTAACAACTCCAATTTCTCAGGAGAAATTCAATCATACTCATTTCATCATGTTGTCCAAGTCATGGCTTTGATCAACTGTAACCACAAGAGCTGGACTACTGATCTTGGAACTTGTCTGCTGCCCATCTCTCTACTCGGGATACTCTGTGGCTAAAGAAGCTGCTCCTTTGTCTAGAGACTTACGAGGGTTTTCTTCAGGGAAAATGTCTTTCTAGGTAACTTCCTCTTTCTTGTTATATTCTCTCCATTGATCCAGATGGTTTATTCAAGATAAGTGGTAGAGCTCAAGATCTTGCAAACATCTAGTTAGCTTGGTGTGTACCACTTTTAATCGAGTCTAGCATACTCCATGACCCTGGAGAGGATGGCCATGTATGTGCTGTCAACATCCTGTGTTGAGGAAACACTTATCTCCAATCGTACCACAAACTGGTCTTCCTTTTTGTAAACCCCCCTCACCTTCCCCCCAGTATGTTCAGGACTGGAAGATGTCAACAAGAGGAAAAAAAACGAATTAACTTGCTAGCTAGCTTTACCATCTTTTTGCCATATGTTCATAGATTGAAAACAGCTCAGAACACCTTTATGGTATTGACCGGAAACACCTCCCCCTTCGGAGAGGAGCCAAGGTAAAATGTGAAGGTCTTGGAAGTCAAGGGTTGTCGTAGCTCAGTGGTTAGAGCACTGGAGGCTAAAGCCAGTAGCCCTGGGTTCGAATCCCCGGCGACAACTAAGATTTTTTCACATTTTTCCTTTACTTTTTTCCAGACCTCTTTAGGTGAGAAAGTTTCGATCTAGTTTTTATGAAGGGTCAGAACTTGATAATTGTAATACATTCATAGTTAAACTACTCTAACCTGTATCATCTCACTCACATATGTATATTGTGCTGTAAAATGCATAGACATTGCATAAATTAGTTTACCAGTGAAGTGAACTAATTTGGGGTTAAGACTGTGTGTGCTTCCTATACCTGCATCCCTAGTCAGATCACAATGATGGCAAGGTATCCGTCTTCCTGGCTCCAGACTTGTGCCGCACATAATATTAATTCTTGTTAGCTAGCTTAGCTGGACAGCCCTTTGACTCTAATCACTGGAACTAATTGCGCTTGGGTGAAGTTATGCCCCCTGAACAGAAATCACCCATTCATTTGATAAAAAAGTTGCTAGGTAATCTGGCCTTGCTTGCTTTGTAATTTAATTCTAACTATCTTATATACTTCTCTGATGTAATTTTAATGAAGATCAGCCACAAACTTTAAAAATAAATGCTATAAAAGTATATTCTACCTTTAAGACATTTAAAAAAAGGTGAGATTAGGATACCATGAATCTGCATCTTTTAGGAATCTAACAACTCTAGATGTGGTATCGAAGTGTAGCAAAGATGCTAGTGGAGGCCAAAGATTTTTGTACATTACTGATTCACAATAGCTGAATAACAATTTTAGAATACAATTGCTTAAATAGATAGCGTATTTTCTTTAAAATTAGCAACATTATGTTTAGATTAATTAAATCAATAGGAAATTGAAATGATATTATATGATTGCAAATAGCTGACTTACATGCTCATTGCAACACTATAGTCTACATATACAAATGGCCACTGTGGGTGGGCAGCTCTCCAGAACAACGATCTCCGAGTAACGACGCCACCAATTGTGGGTTGGCGGCGATATATGTGGTCAAGGACCGCCTCCACTGCTATGCCACCAACTACGGGCTGGCAAGTTCAATTACTGAGATGAAGGTAAGCCACCAGAGACTCCGACAACTATGACTCAGAAACTCTGACGACCGCTGCCACCAGAGTTCCTACCGACTTGCTAGCCTT
>WLWI01003697.1_pt1 | contig 13106 bp, 12 predicted proteins | sample 6701501 | NCBI WGS metagenome assembly WLWI01 (sample SAMN12718690, study PRJNA515312) | sponge metagenome | isolation source: marine sponge | host: Mycale hentscheli | place: New Zealand: South Island, Marlborough, Capsize Point | collected 2014-11-01
TGGTGGCTGTGTACACATCCAGAGTGCACAACTTTACTGCTGACATGGACTCTTGGAATGTTGTCATATAAACTGTGTACAAAGGAAACCAAAGAGTGGATTAGATCACAATGACTATGCTTCATCATCAGCACACAGAATACCTGGGTACTAGTCAAAATAGGGGGAATCCCCAGGGCCCAACCCTGCCCACATCACAACTTTCAGATGGTGGCCTGGTGGGTAGGTCTCCTGAAGTACATACAACAGTAAGCAGGAATTGGCAGGAATTTTCAAGCTAGTTGAAAGTGGTTCACCAACAGCTGGGCCATTAGCCAGCAAGACCTAGCCAGCAAGACCACAGGCATACTATTGTTGTGCTACCAAATCCACTCTTCCCTCTTCTGTCTCACAGTCTTACAAGTATCAAAGATTACTGATCCAACTCTTAAAGAGATTCATACATCCAAGTACCATTCACAGAGGAATCAATTATTGTCATCCATGGACCACACGAGGTCAAGTTCAAAGGACTTGCTTTACTAATTGACACGCAGTCAGACTGGCCACACCCACATGCCAGGGGCACATGCAGAATACTTGGATACAACACGTCAACATACACACACATACACACGGTCTCAGTCTAAACACACGCCACACGCACACACATACATACACCAAGCCTCATAGTCTTATTCCAGCGATTCCGCAAGTTGCCACGGTTTAACTATTTTTTAACCATAGATACCATTGCGAAATTTCCAATCCTGCATAACGACAGGGGGAAACTCACCAGGGAATAACATTGTTTTACCGCAGCAACTGTGGTATAATTAATTATACTAGTGGTGTGCTTGAGCACAAATGGCGAGCGAGCCTTAAACTACACTATTGTTAAATGATTGATTTTAACAAACTCAAGCTACTAAAATAAAGTCGAGTTTTTAAATTAAGTATATGCGGTAAAGGGGATTCAATGCCATAGTAACCGCTCCCCGCAACTGTTTGAATTAAAAAAAGAAGCAACAAAATCAAGCCAAGTTATTTAAAATTTTCTTTGTGATATTCTTAATAGTAGTTGTAACGCACAATACTTTCACACAACTGAACATACCTACGCAAGACTTACCTTCGTGGTTCGTCTAGTGGACAATGAATTTTCAAGTAAATGCGGTTAAGTAGGGCTTATAACTGTGACAAATAGCGTATTAACTTACCACCGTCACTAAGTCGAATAGAAATGGAGCTCCCATAAGTTTTTGAGTTTTAACTGCACCCGCAAAACAATTCAAAGCGGTAAACAATTCAATTTCTAAGGTGATACGGATAATGGTCGCTAAACCGGAGGATTCTATTTAGTGAAGTTTGGGAGGGTTCGAACGCGGAGCGAACACAAAAATACGGAGGGTCAAAGTACAAAATGACATACGAACGTCCAAACATAAGCAAAATCCCCGATTTTCAATTGTTGGCGAGCGAGTGTAGCGAGTGAGACACTTACTGGGGTAACACAATTGAAAATCGGGGATGTTTGTTTGTCAGTATAGAAATGTTTCAAGTGTCACGTGATAAGTTATTAGCGCCCGCGCGCAATATACCTGGTGTACAAGTTCGGGATGGTTCTTTGCGTTGTATGAGGGTTAATACGTCAGGATTAACCCAGGTTAATAGGGGACCAGGGAAATGGGGACACGCCCCCAACAAGGGGAGTGGGGCCCCACGGGAAGACTACACCTAGCACACGTGGTAGAAAGCTGGCATAGGCTTCGTGTCGAAAGGGTAGCTAGATCGAAAGGGTAGCTAGATCGAGTGCAGAAGTCAACCCCTCTACACCCCGCCCCATAGGGTGGTTAAGGGTAGTCTAGTACCTAAGTTCTCCGGCACTGGCACATAGAGAGCTGAGAGCCTGAGACGAGTAAGGCAAGCGTCAGGGCTGTGACGTGCCAGGTCTAGTGGGCAGGAGCCCACCTCACCCAAGACGGGTGACCTCTGACCTTGCGCTATAGGGCAGAAAACGCTCGGGGTCGGAAGTAGGTGAGGCTTCGGGAACGTCAACAAAAGGCCAGCCCGCTAGGTCCAGGAACACCCTCCAAACCTAGTTAGACTGGCGGGGGCAATCGGTAAGGTCAACTCCATTAAAGTAGGCTGTAGCAAACGTTCAGGCGAGACAAAGATGTTTCCTTCTTTAGGCTGCCAAAGGTCAAAGAGTAAAGAACTTCATACACTCAGTAAGTAAAGGAAAGACGGGTTTTTGGCTGCTATTTCGAGGGTTGGTCTTACTGACAACATTATGAAGAACAACAGAATCTGTTCTAGGCACTTCATTTCTGGAAAGCCAGCAGATTTATTGGACGATACAAATCCAGACTGGCTCCCAACACAGAATTTGGGCCACAGCAAGTCCAGATTGTCATCCACAGCAATAGAGAGGTGGAATCGAAGGAATACAAAGCAAGCACACAAGGATGATTCCTTACAGAAAGGTACTAGTGACTCTGTGATGGACAAGGATGATTCCTTGCAGAAAGGTACCAGTGACTCTGTGATGGCTGCTCATTCAGATATTCCAGATGAAGTGCCCATTCAGGAATCTACTACAGTAGTTCATGCTAGCACTTAAGTTGAATTTAATGTAGTCAAGGATGCATTCACTCAGACAAGTGATTTCCCAGAAGATTCAGCATCTCAAACTTGTTCAAAGATAGTCAGTTTACCTGCATTCTTCAAAGACACTGGGATACCAGATGAACAGGTGAAATTTTACAATGGACTACCAAACAGTAAGATTCTTAAAGCAGTATTCAATCTAATTGAACCAGCTCTTGCACATCACAAGTATTGCAAGCTTACACCTTATCAGGAATTTATAATGGTACTTATGAAGCTTCGTTTGAATTCTCAAATGCAAGATTTGGCGTACCGGTTTGGTGTATCCTTTTCAACTGTGTCCAGAATATTTTCAAAACGGATAAACATTATGAGTCACAGGTTATGTCATCTTATTTTTTGGCCCAATCGTGACGCTCTAATGGAGACAATGCCAATTTCTTTTCAAGAATCTTTTGGAAAGAAGGTCGCCATCATCATTGACTGTTTTGAGATATTTGGTCAAATTACAAGCACCACAACACTGTTAAAATACTAGTTGGAATTTGTCCCCAAGGTGTAATTTCATATTGTGTCCAAAGCATGGGGTGGTCACGTGAGTGACAGACATATTACTGACCATTGTGGTGTACTGTACGCCAAACAATTCAAAGCGGTAAACAATTCAATTTCTAAGTTGATACGGGTAATGGTCGCTAAACCGTAGGATTCTGTTTAGTGAAGTTTGGGACGGGGTCGAACGCGGAGCGAACACAAAAATACAGAGGGTCAAAGTACAAAATGACATACTTACGTCCATTTAGAGCTATTTCATCATGTGACCTTGGTGACGTTATGGACGTAAGTATGTCATTTTGTACTTCGACACCGTCCCAAACTTCACTAAACAGAATCCTACGGTTTAGCGACCATTGCCCGTATCACCTTAGAAATTGAATTGTTTACCGCTTTGAATTGTTTTGCGGGTGCAGTTAAAACTCAAAAACTTATGGGAGCTCCATTTCTATTCGAGTTAGTGGCGGTGGTAAGTTAATACGCTATTTGTCACAGTTATAAGCCCTACTCAACAGTAAAAATTCATTGTCCTCTAGACGAACCACGAAGGTAAGTCTTGCGTAGGTATGTTCAGTTGTGTGAAAGTATTGTGCGTTACAACTACTGTTAAGAATATCACTAAGAAATTTTTAAATAACGTGATTTGATTTTGTTGCTTCTTTTTCAATTCAAACAGTTGCGAGGAGCGGTCTATGGCATTGAATCCCCTATACCGCATATGTAATTAAAAAAACTCGACTTTATTGTAGTAGCTTGAGTGTTAGTTGTTAAAATCAAATTTAACAATAGTGTAGTTTAAGGCTCGCTCGCCATTTGTGCTCAAGCACACCACTAGTGTTACCCCTGTAAGTGTCTCGCTCGCTACGCTCGCTCGCCAACTATTGTAAAAAAGAAATTTAGTGAAGTTTGTGGAGTTTTTCGGGCGCTGGACAGCTAGCTCATCTCGTCTGTTTTCAACTATATTAATTAATGTTGGAAAACGCAAACTGGTGAGGCGTTCTTCTAAAGAGACAAGATTAAGAGCAGTTGATTCAACCTACTGTGACCAAAGAAATATTCTGATATTCACAGGATTCAGCAGTACAGCACTGTTAACTTGCAGCTAAAGTTATCAGACAAGAAAAGGCAAAAAGGCAACGATTAATTTTGTACTATAAAGTGGGTGGAGTCTAATCGTAGGGTAAAGGTTGCGTAAGTTTCAAAAAGAAAGGAGGTGAAAGTAGAAAAGCTGAAGTTAAAGTTTCACAAAGCCTAAGTCCACAATCATGATAAAGGGACAGAAAGATTCAGAAGCAGGAGTGGTATACAAATGAGGAGAAAGGACTGCTTGACTCATGAAGAGATAAAAAAAAAAAAAGGTGGTAGATACAGAAATTAGATAGTTCAGGAAAAAAATAGAGCAGGAGAATGAGACTGATGTAACCTTAACCAACTGTAGAGAATGTTATAATGAATAAAAATAACTTATGCTACTGCATTATTACTTTTGGAATACGTCAAGGGCCGTGGTGTGGCGGGGTACTTGCTAGTAATAATAATTATAATAATAAACAAACTTAACACACAGGCTCTCAAAACTTTAGTAGTGGTTTCAGCCTCTGCTTGCACTGAGGGGGGAGTGATGTAGTGGAACTTTGAATTATGACATCATAGTCATTTTTGTTATTTTATTCATCATCTTTGGTCGCATGCATATACACAGACCCTGTGTCATATTCAATCGAATATAGTCTTGACGAAATTATGTTTGTTAGCAACTCGTTCTAGCCCACTGCTATAGAGCTGCCATTTACAGCTATCTGCCACTATCAGACATACAAAATAATCACACTGTTTTGACTGTCATTTTGTTAGCTTGAACTATCTGTGTAATGGTTATCATTACAGGAACAAAATATATTTGGTTATTGACAGCCCATATCCAATGAAGCCTGTATACTGTGATAGCTGTATTACAATATGTTTGTTTGTGTAGTTATGGCTACCAAGAATACACATCCACTAAAAAGTATTTTTAATAGTTACATTTAATAGCTAAATTCTTCCTGCAACCAGCAGAAACTACATAACAGGTTAACATGATACTTTAAAGTCCTACACTTCAGCAATAGTTTAATTATTTTTATTTAATATAGTACAGATGATTATGCTGTATGTACTTTATGTTGCAAGAAAATAATTAAACTTACTTGACACATTTTTTGGCATCCTTCAATTCAGAACTGTCACTTTGATTAATATTTACACAAGTTTCCATACTTGGTTCTTTTTTTTTTAACACACCAAAAGAGTCAGGGATATGTTCTCTGCAAATATTTTCAGTACTCTTTTCTGATGTATCAAGCTCAAGCACAAGTGTTACGGAATCATCACTGTGAATATGTAGAGCTTCTCTGTTAACAAACCAAACAAAAATAATACAAATGAATTTTTTTATTCCTTTTTGTTAAAACTCACCTTATGATCCTCAAAAATACTTGCCATCCAGTTAATTGTATTCTATTAATGAAATATTTTACTGGAAACAGTACTAGCTATTATATATTAATTTAACTTACGGCACATTGATAGTCGCTGCAAATGTTGGAGGAGGTATTTTTGGGAGAGATACTATAGCAGCTGTTAAACCATTTATGATATTAAATGATTTTTCACCACATAAAATAATAACTCTATTCACTATATTTTCTATTCACAATAATGATGCAACTAGCTATAACATATTCAGTGGTGTAGGAAGACGTTTCAGTAGGGGTGGGCTCCAAGTGCAGTGTTTTGTAGTTTGCTGATATTAATGCTAGAAATCACTTTTTAAGTGGTGCCACAAATTGTGGGGGGCTCCAGCCCCCAAAGTCCCCACTTCCTACGCCACTGATATTTTATTCAGAATAACTTCAGATTTGAGCTTGCACATGGTGGTAAGGATAAGTGAGGATGCACAATAGGGTTTACAAAAGGAATTAGCTACGGACATTATTTGGTGTAGAGGTACAGCCTGTACACAAGCAATGGCTTAGTTAAAGGATATCCTTGCATTCATTTATTTCACAAAACATATCACGTTTGACCTCTTATACAAGCGTCATAATTTTGGCCTTCTCATTTGTAATTCATTCAGTCATGTATGATTAAAATAATAATAGAAATTATTTGTTTTTCTTTGTGTTACAAACTGTGGTTTTCCAAATCCAAGGTATTCTGCAAGAATACCCCTCCATAAAATACATTCGCGAAAGAAACTTTGTCCTAAAAATGATCAAACTTTTTCACCACTAAGTAACAGCTTGAAATGCTACAAGTTATCACTAACAACTATCACCCAAAATGAGCTAACTTGTGACAATTTTTACCAAATACAAAGAAACTGTTACCAAATATTTTACAGTTTAAAAAACAAAAACAAACAGCAACAAATCGAATAAAACCAAAAAAAATGGACCGTGCCGTCCATGTAGAAGGGAAGGGCTTGGAACCTAAGCAATCACAGACTAATCTTTCCTGAGTGTTAGCTTGTAGAGGATCTGTACATTCCAAGCTGTAATTTTAAGACCTGCTCTGATCTGGTTGGTTAGGCATCCTTAGGGGAAGGTAGTTGTAAAAAGCCCTGATCGACAAATAGGTTGGTTGCTATTAACTACTAGCATATTTGTGGGTAATGAGCTTGTGCAATACAACTTCTGCATACTGTGTGTGATTTTACCAAAACCATGAAAATTTGGTTTCAAGACTTGGATAGTTGCAAACAGTTGGCTCTTGGCAGATTATGCTCATCTGATGTAGTATATTTTCAATGTAATGATATCTCAGTGTAATATGGAACCTGAATAAGTGTGGGGCAAGTTTGTTGAAAGCCAGACTAGTTTTGCCAGTAACTGAGGACTCAGAGAGAGCATTTTTAAACTACCTTATAAGTAGAGCAAATATGAGCTTTTTGTTCAACACCAGTGACTTTTTGAGCAAATTATCTAACTTGCGCTGAGAGCTAGCATTCTTAGTACTCTAGTTCATTCTGTCACTTTGTCAACAGCAGATCTTGAAGATGGCAGACTTATATGTTCAGAGAAGAGGAACTCCAGGTAAGATCACAACTGAAGTCCCCTTAATTTCAGCTTTGTTTTTTAGAAAAAGAGAGAAATGGCAGATACTACGGTAAGTGCTATGTCCTTTCATTTGTTTATTTGCATTTGATTTAGCTGATAACATGAGTGTACAAATTTTACCATGCCTGGTCTCTGAGCGAATGCTGTCCCCCTTGAATTATGTTCCTCGGACATTACTCACTAGTGATTAGTGTCCCTAGGAGATGATTCTCAAGTGAAGGGGGTCACTATTCACTAGTGAATATTATCCACACAGTGAATAATGTCCCCTCCCCTTGCTCTAACTGGTGAGCTGTGCTCACCCTGGTCATGTATTTTATTATGCCCATCGTAGTCAAGTCTTTTATTTTGGCCAGTAGAGGGACCAGCTAACCAAACTACAGCCTCAGGGGTAGTTTTATCAGGTATCTTTATCAACTTATCAGCAAGCACACCAGTAATATGGCATTATAATTTCATTGTAGTATAAAAGAACTTTCAATTATTTTGTATTTTGTGGAGTTTTTGTGTTTGATAATATTTGAATCAACCTTAGAGAAATCTTTGAGTGTGACATATACAAAAGGCTTCACAAGAACTCTAGTGAGGGCAAATTGGGAGCCATGTAATAAAGTTATAGTGTTCGGCCACCTCCTCTTCCCTTCACAAGTGGTGGCAGCAGTGGGATAATTTTGGCATTGAAGAATGGATCATGAACTAAGGTCTAAAAAGAAAGAACAAATGATTTCTCTGGATATTCCAAGTGACAGTTATAACACTGTGGACTTTCATGAGGAGTTTGATTAAGTGGATCCTCATTGAATACTGAACCAAAAAATCAAACGCAGCAATTAAAAAAAACACCCAAACTGAATAATGAAGCAACAAATGGAATTAGCTAGACAGGAGCAGAACTTAAACAACAAGCAAATGTTGCACAGCTCAAAAAAATTGAAGAGCAAACAAGACTTCTTAAACTTCAAAAAGAAAAACAAAGTGAATACCAATGGCAAGTGCAAGACAGTGAAGAGAGAAAAAAAAATCAGAAAGGAAGACCATATTGAAAAAAGGCTGAAGGAGATCTACTAGATGCATATTTTGCAAAAATCGAAATGATTATGACTCCATGTGAGGTTCCCAAGGAGCAATGGCCTTACAGACTAGTGAATTGCTTAACAGGAAGTGCACTCTCTGTATATCAATATTTTGTTTACACGCAGCATGAAATGGAATATGACACTTTGAAGGACAATTAATTGGAGTCAATGAATGGGATTAGGAATTGAACAGACTCAAAAATGTTTTGGACATTTCGAAGAAACACACACAACACTCCATTGGAGATATTACGACAACTGGACTCGTACTACAACAGGATTATGAGGGATTGTGAGGACAAGGAAATGATTCACAAGGAAATTTTGATGGGACATCTTTTATCTTTATACCCAGCTGATGTGGCAGAATTTGTGTACTTGAGGAACCCTGAATCTCCTCACCAAGTGCATGGTCAGTTCTTACAATCATAGTATGAGAGCCACCCATGGAAGAAAGGAACCATGTACCACAACAGATCAAAGGAGGTGAGTGGCAATTGTGGGAATGTGGGGTTTCATAGAGGAGAACCTATGGGGTTTAGAAAGTGTGATACCAAAAAAGACCGTGCATTCATGAACAGAGGGGAAAATGCTAGGAATTTGACAGATTGAAAAGGAGAAATTAAGTACAGAGAAGACAAACCAAAATATAACAAACCATCACTTGTTATAACTGTGGCAAGGAAGGTCATAACGGTCCTGATTGTTCGTAAAAGGTAGCTAGTATTAGACAATGGTGTCATTCAAAATGCAAAACAGATGGGAAAAATTGTGGTAAATCTTGTAGTATGGATAGTGCAGCTCATCCAACTGTTGTGAGAGTTGATATTGTGACAAAGCACGACTACATAGAAAAACAAGCAAAGTGTGTTATTATTATGTGTGTTGGCATCAGATACTAGGACTATCTACCAAATGTACAAGCAAACTACTTTCAAAGTCATAACCTTTATCTTTTTGTTTTCCCCAGCATGTTATCAAGTCTGTTAATGTTTGATCTTTCTGTTGCTCTGATATCAAGTTTTCCTTATCAGCTGGTTCTCTTGTCATGTTTGGAATAAATAAGTCAGCATATTTGTCACCTTTGTCTTGTATTATTCCAGTTGGTTTAGCTTCATTCTCATCATCATGCATCATCAAATCATTCAAACTAGTTCGTACCATGTCAAATTCGTCTTTCTATGTCTGATTATCATCTTTTTCAATTCTTCATGTTCTGTCAGTTTCGCGAAACTACCAGTCTCACTCTTAGCTAAATTTTGTTCAGATGTCATAAGACAAGGTTTGAGCTTAACTTAGTCTTGCTTTTCTTGAACTCTGTCCTCATTTCTGTCTTCTTAGTCTCATTAGCTTGTTTCCTTGTGATAGCACATACACTCTGTATGTTTTCAGATTTGGTAGTTACATTATGGATTAATTCCTCAAAAAAATCTAAGTCATTTCCCAGTAAAACTTGACGTTGACAGTCCGAGGGAACTACCTACACAATGTTTTCAAAACTGTAATAGTTCTCTACCTCTATCCACACACAAGCCAGCTTGGGGATGATATGGACCTGTTTTAACATGCTTGATGTGTAAAAGCTGACATAATTGTTTGGTTATTTGGCCTGTGGAAACAGTACCTTGGTCAGTCAAAATATCATCTGGAAAGCCTGTCCTAAAGAAAATTTTCACATAAACCTTCAGCTACAGTCTCTGCACCAACCCTTTTTAATGATACAAATGAAGATAGTTACTTCCCAAACATATAGAAGATAATAGGTATTTATATCCTGATTTTACTGTAGGCAAAGGTCCCATTATATCGAAAGCAATCTTTGAGAACAGTATATGCAAATAATTGGCAGTGGTTGTAAAGGAGTATATTTTGTTGTCACACTTCTGCCTGACATTTAACATTTATCACTACTCCTGTGCGTATATCTAAAATCTCTTGTCATACCTCACCAAGTAAACAATCTTTTCAGTAATTGTCATGTTTTGGCATGCAAAAAGTGACCACCTAGCATAGAACTATGAGCTGCCTTCAATATTTCTTTTCTCCTGTTAGTAAGTACCACTATTCTTTTTAATGTTTTATCAATAATGGTTGCTTGGAGAGATGGCACTCAACACTCAAAACAGCTTTGCGGAAATACATAGACAAAGAAACTGAATGGGACAAAATTCTCAAGTATGTAGTCGTTGTTTGCAGATCAACTCCTCATGCTAACACAGGGTACTCTCCCTTTGAAATAATTTATGAAACGCAGATGCATGGTACCTTAGATGTGATTCACAATAGCTGGCTTAATTTTGACCTACCTCAGCAGAATGTAACTGAATGGATTGAGAAACTGAAAGACAAATTAGCCTGTATTTAGGAAATAGTAACTGACAAAAAAGTTAACATCTAACAAGAAAATGAAGCTGAGAGCTGATATTGGAGCTAAAGAAAGAAGTTTTGCATCTGCTGATCAAGTTTTAGTTCAGGTGGTTGAACCAGGAGGGTAATTGAATGATCAGTGAGAAGGTCCATATGAGGTTATTAATAATGTGGCTAAGGTGACCTATGAACAAGCAGTACCAAGTGTATAACTGCTCACATTAACAGATTAAAACCTTGGAAAACCCCTAATGCAACAGAACTCAGAGAAATTGTGGCAGATGAGTAACAAGTGGATGAATCAACACACTCAGACAATCAATACAGCCTAGACACTGAGAAATAACAAAAGTAAATTGAGAAATTGCTAGAGGAATACAGTGATATTGTTATAACAACCAAGTTAGGGTATGCTATAGGCCTGATTCATGAAATGAACACTCATGAGAACACCACTTTATAGGTTAGCTCCTGGGTGGAAGGATCTGTAGAGGAATGAAGTTCAATCATTGCTGCTTGAGCTGGGAACAAATAATTTTTGCAAACTCCTCTGAAAAGAAAACAGACACACCCAAAACTGCATTTCAACATTGGGATATATACCATTTCACTAGAATGCCTTTTGGACTAATGAATGCACCATCAACTTTTCAGAGGTCTGTGAATACTGTGTTACAAGGTCTAAAATCATTCAGTGGTTGCTACATTGATGACATTGTGATATACAGTACAGTGTGGGAATATCTTATTAAAGGTTTTAAGGAAGTATTAGACAGGTTGAGACAATTTGGACTAACCGCCAAATCTAGCAAATGTGTTGGGGAATTGGAGAAATTGAATACTTAGGGCACAGGGTAGGTAAAGGATTGGTTAGAGTCCCTGAAGTCAGAATAAAAACTTTGAGTTCATTCAAGAACTTCAGACAAAGAAGGATCTAATCTCATTCTTGGGAATAATTGGGTATCATACAAGATTATTCTCTGTGGCCTTACCTCTTATGGAGGTCACTAAACAAAGAAGCCCCCAATGATTTGAAATGGTTGCAATCAATGGAAATTTCATTTATTAAATTAAAACAATTGCTTATGTACGTACTCATACTAAATTAACTATTCTATCCCCAGAGGATTCTTTCATATTATCATTAGAGAATGTTTGGCAGTTGTGAAAGCAGTGGATCACTTTGCTGCACATCAAGTGGGAAATCATTTTACAATCTACACTGACCATAAAGCGCTGGAGAGTTTACAATCGTCTAGACGATTGAATGGCAGGTTAGCAAGATGGGCTCTACAGCTTCAACATTTACATATTTCAGTTATATATAAGCCTGGTCAAAATCACAAAAATGCTGATGGTTTTTCTTTACAAACGTGGGATGTAAAGAATACCCTGTCTAGGATGTGTGACAAGAAAGAGGGGTATACGTAGAGGGACCAGCTAACATAACTACAACCTCAGTGGGAGCCGTATCAGGTATCTTTATCAACTTATCAACAAGCACACCACATAATCGGGTATCTTTAGAATGGCATGGGTAACTATAAAAAGAGCATCTTTCAATATCATACATTCATTATTATTTCATTGTAGTATAAAACGATTTTCAATTTGTATTTTGTGGAGTTTTTGTGCTTGATAATATTTGAATCAATGTTAGAGAAATCTTTGAGCTTGACATATACAAAAGACTTCACAAGGACTCTAGTGAGGGCAAATTAGGAGCAACATTTACTAAAGTAGTATTCAGCTCCCTCCTCTTACCTTCACAATGGCCAATGAGTATGGTTCGTGTTTGAGTACCTAACTACTGGGGTCTATCCTGCTGGTTATACAATAAAAACAGAAGGAAGTTACAAACTAGATCAAAATGTCAAGCTATTTTGTTAGCTACTAAAATTGTTGTATTTAAAATAGTTAGGATAATGCTTTACTGTTTTCATATGAAGTTATCTAATATAGTTTTTGATTCTGAATCATTTTTATTAAATAGCAACCGGCTATAGCTATAGCTAGCTAAAATTATTTTAATAATAAAGCTAAGTTTAGTAAATTATAAAGTTAAGTTTTAATTAACAATATTGGCTGTTAGACGAGAAATTGTTATAATTATTTTTAGCCGAGAATAATTGAATCAATTATGTTAGGTACAACAGTTGATATTGTCAACTGTAAAACACTACAACAGTTTAATATTCATAAATAAGCACTGGAAGGAGCCTTGCAAGGATCTTCGCTGAAAGGAACTTCAGAAAAATGCAGCAGTAGGATCAGCAGCCATTGATATGTCCATTTTGAGTGAGGAGGGCACTATTCACTGCAGGTAGGACAGTATTCCCTTGTGAATACTGTCCTAGGGGACTATACTCACTAGTTAATAATGTCCCCCCCCCCCCCCCCCCCCCTGGGACAGTATTCG
>WLWI01003698.1_pt1 | contig 13102 bp, 14 predicted proteins | sample 6701501 | NCBI WGS metagenome assembly WLWI01 (sample SAMN12718690, study PRJNA515312) | sponge metagenome | isolation source: marine sponge | host: Mycale hentscheli | place: New Zealand: South Island, Marlborough, Capsize Point | collected 2014-11-01
AAAAAAGTTTAAAGAAAGGCAACTATTGACCTTGGCTGTGATGTGACTGCGGAAACAATAATAACAACAACAACAACAATAATAATAAGTTAAAATAGGGTCTTATATTCACTCTGCCTACAATATACTCTAAATTGCTACTTATTTTAGTAGTTTTGTGTAATAATTGAATTATGCTACTCTCCATGTCAAATGCTTACTACCTCTACAACTCTTGTCCTGAACTTACTAACACAAATGGAAGCGCGGAACTAAAACATGGAACAGAGAGGTGATCACACAGCAAACAAGGCCAATGTTCCACTACCATCCCTGGAAACGACATCACAAGACACGCCATTAACAAGCTACAATCTTCCACTTCTATAGAGACCTTCACACTCAATCACATTCTCAACTGAAGATCTCTTCCTCCCCCTCCTTTGCTTGACACTAGCATTCCTTGCTTCCCCCGATCCTTCTACTCCTACTGATTATTGAAACTCCCCCCCCCCCCTCACATGGTATGTCCACAAACAGATTGGGCGGTGCCATCTGCAATTATTAAGTCAATGACCACGCCCATCAAAGTCTTGGCAGTGTCTGCACAGCATATACGAAATAGCAACAACAATAATAATTTTAAAAGGCCCAATGAACAAACTACACATCAGCACACACTTATTCCATTTACTCCTGCACAAACTCCCCGTCCAAGTCTGTGTCTCACACTCTCAGCAACACTCAAACAACACTACAGCTCACACATCGCCACTGCCAAGACCCAGCAAGTTGCCCTACAAGCACTACAGCATCATCACCATTCCTATTTTAAAAAATTAGCCTCTCTTTCCCAAACCTCCTCCTCTCCCTCCCTCCTCCGCTTTGCTGCACTCTTTATTGTTAATCTATTAATAATAACTTCTAAAAAAGTACCTCTGTAGCTACATAATGTCGGTACAAATTGAAGACCAAAAAAGGGACATTGGATCACATTTCTTTGTTCTGAACAAACAGAAGATTGGTGAGCTGAGGAATCCACCAGCCACTTACTGTAGCTGACTCTGTAAAGGTCATTAGTGGGGACTCAATGGCTGATCTTAATGGGATGTCAAACACACAAACTTAACGCAAGAAACACATGCATGCACACACACTTACCTCACACACACACATACTGCAGATGCACACACACACACACAATGATCTACACACACAGTACACAACACCCCATGCACATGCGCTAAACTATACAAAACCTCCAACAATATATCATAGAGAGCTAGGCTCATTTTTCTACTGTCTTTATAATAGGAAGATATATTAATCATTTTTAGTCTTTACATAGTAATATAAAATATATATAATATTACATTATTTGTACCATCCAATCAAATTGCTCAATTCGGGGTGATTATATTTCATACCCACCTCCTAGGAGGTGAATAAGTAAACCGTCCAATCAAAATTAGCTTTTATGCGTTTCCTATAGCCTAGAGTTATGGTACAAGTCGGTTGCACCACTCCGTTCGGTCGGTACAGGATTTATCCTCAGGTCTTCGGCCCTCGGCTGTGTAAACCCCTTACCAACCTTCACGTCGCGGTGTAACCAATACATATCAACCAACAATATTAATAATAAATTAGTGTCCCAATATTTAAGCCATACCCCCCTTTCTCACCTTTGCCAAGTCCAACATCTTGTAAAAGTCCCCTGCTGGAGGCAGTACGACAGTGTAGCGACTCTTGAGACTGGCGTTCACCAGAGTCACTGCCCCGCCCACATCCACAGAAACTGGAGGACAGTCACGCTCACAGGCACCACAGAGGACGCTCCATATCTCGGCCAGGTTCACACGTGGAGAGAGAGGGAGCACAACGACCAGCTGCGGTGGGCCACTCCCATGGGAGAACTGCCGCTTCTTCTGCAGGACCTCCGCACGCTTCGATGCTCGCAACTGGTTTTGCTTTGGAGTAAATAATAATAGCAAAAATAAATTTAAAATCACACATACACTTTTTAGACAAGTATTAGAACTTCGTTCCAGACAATATACAACTAGCTTTTCACATTGTAATTAACACTTGGACCACTGTATTTAAAAGGTTTGTCCCCAATAAACTTCACTATAAGCTTCCAATCTTCTACTGACTAGCAAAATGTATTCAAGTAGGTGTGTGTCCCCACACAAATCATGGATCCTTGTACTCATGAAACAAATTTCATGCTCTAAATTCACTCGCTAATCCTTAACATATACCAGAGTTACTTTTTTTGTTGTTGTTGTTTTGTATGTGCAATGTAAACGGTATTGACATAAGCTATATTATTTACACTAACCTGGTTCCTCCTGTCAGCCTTTCTCATTTCTTTTGTACTCCTATTTCTAGAAGCCTTAAGGGAAACTCGACCTAAATCAACAATACATGATAAAAACACTCAGTGCTATTAATTCTATATTGATAATATTTTCACCTTTATGCACATTATTGACTTCTCCTTTTGTTTTGTGCTTTCCATTTTTGTGAGCCTTATTTTTCTGCTTCAAAGGTCCACTGCGGTGCTTTGAATTCGCGGGCATGGTCACTCAAAGAATAAGCAAAAGCCAGCCATTCACCACGTGGCATACGCTTTCTTCTCTCTATCTATCGTATATCATAGTTGTAAAACTCCACCTACTTCTCAATAATAACATCCGCTTAAAGTAGGTGCGGTCTTTTCCCAATAAAGCGCCATAAGGACCTTCTTCCTTTTACAGGAGTTTGTCGCCATTCCCAAGTTCCGGGTTATCCAAATTTGTGACCCGGTTGGGAGTGATGTCATTTTCTTAGCGGCTTCATCATCAGTGGGTACATTTCTACTATGATCTACAACTCAACACGGAGCTGAAACTAGCTGGCTAGGGAAAAGCTCGAAGAACGCAACGCCATTTATCTATCACTCTTCCTTTGTTTTCCTCTTCGAAACGAATTATTTCTCGCACCGGACGACAAAAATAGACTCGACAAGGCGCTTAGCTCTAGCGACCGTGAAGATGAAAGGCAACGGTTTTGGGGAGAAAACTCGTTGCTTGAATGAGTGGTTCGTAGATTGGAACAGCTGCGAACAGATCATAGCATTGTACTCACTACTAAGCAAAGTTTCAGCCATTCAAGCCAGGTTCTTGTCGTTCGTCCTGGACCACTCACTAAAGAATGGCTGCGACTCCCAAGAATTGAGTAAACTGGAGAAGGAAGCCAACAGCATATGTGAGTGTTTGTGGTTGTGTAGTAATAGTGGAATTGAGAGTGCCATTTTGTTTTTCTTGTGTGTAGTACAGAATGTATAGTGTAAGAGTTAGAAAGATATTGGTTAGCTTTGAGGGAGGGAGGAGTAGCATTAGTGGCTGTTAGAATGAGTAATAGTCCCTTATACAGCTCAATGTGGTTGATTGCAGGGAGGCCACCTAGAATCACATGATGCCTTTGGAATGGAAACTGGCAGTATAAATATACACTTTTTTTTACACAAATTTCTAACTGGCCTGACTTGCTATCCTTTAATCTATGTTTCCTACAGCTTTCCTGAAGTCCATATACAATTATTCTGACGAGGAGGCTCTATCACTCCTTCTGTCTCACCTGCCTCTCCTTAACCCAGGCAATGGTGAGGCTCGAGCTGAGTACCGCAGCCTCATCCCCAAGGTGATGGGCTGCTCAAATGAGGAGCCAGACTATCGGGACAAATGCCGGCAGCTGCTTTCTCTGGCCTTGGTCCATCCTGCCTTTCTCCAGGAGGACAGGGAGTATCTCACCTTCTGGTTGTCTCAGCTCGATGCCAAGTACAAGAACATGGTGACAATGAGTGATAAAAGCTCTCGCGGCCCGTCACCACTCACAGTGCCCCACCATGGCTCTTCATCATCACAGCAACAGGCCCAGCCCCCAGCTCTCCCCCCTCGGATCCACCAGGCCAACACTGTGGACGATACCTTGTACGGGGGCCGCATATACATCGAGACTCCACACACCCTCGATCAGACTCCTCTCCAGTCGGATCCTGATGATGAGGAAGTACAGAGAAGTGCACCCAAGGAGAAGAACCAATCAAGCATCAGTCGCAGTGGTTCGAAAGAAGAACAATCCCCTACTGGAGGAAACTATTCTTTAGACCCAGGGATGAAAGGTTAGGAGGGTGTGGCACACATGTGGTGATCATGTACATGTGTTATTTATCGGTGTATAAATGTGTGTGTTTTCCTATTACATGTTGTTGTTTTTTCTTCACATTTTGCATACCACATGTGAGGTGTGTGTGTGTGTGTGTGTGTGTGAGCAGTGTTGTGTGTGAGCAGTGTTGTGTGTAGTCTTGGCTAGTTATGTCTATGTGGGGCGTGTTTGGTGTGGCTGCAAAGAGTGTCCTATATTTCTCATTTATGCTTGTTTTCATCTCTTGGTGTTGGATACAAGCAACCACACATCCAGGACTAGATGTGGGGCACCAGAATGGAATGGTAGCGCATACACTAGTGCACAGGTGTAATCGAATAGAGCATGTGTATCCCTTTGTGTGAAAGTTGCCTAATAGACGAGCCTAAGGAGATCGTATTTGGATCCTCAAAGGCCTCAGTTTGGGCACAAACAAGACGGCCTTGATACGAGTTTAGCAAGCAGTGACTATAAGAAGCGCAGAGTAATGAGATAGGATAATGACTCCATTTATCTTTATGGTCAGTGCCTTGGCTAATTATGGAGTCATTGGATAGTGAGGTTTCAGAGGGCGACGGTTCCCAGACTGTGTTGCTGTCTGCTTGGTATTACTTTGTGGTGATTCCGTCCATCTCTAGGCAATATTGCCGACTGCTGGATTTGCTTTAACTTTGCAGCGTGTAGAAAAACATGGCGTGGAGAGACCCTGTTGTTTGTCTTCCTGAGTGTGTGGGTAGGATTCAGTTCTCAAGCCTTAGTTGCTGTTTTTCTCACTCTCTTTTTATTTATTTTATTTTTCTTCTTTAGTGTGTGTGTTTTCCTAAGCCATTTGTTGTGGTGCCAGTTTGGGACTTAATGAAGTCATAACAGATTAGGCTCGAGCTTGGAATATGGTGGTGGATGCATTGGAGTTCTTGGCTGCCCCAAGACGAGGCAACTCTGAGTGTTTAGACTGGATGCCACAGTGGCAGTCAGGGTGGAGCAATGGTTTCCATTTAGAGGGTGGGGTATGTTGGGTTGGTTTGGTTAGTGGTGTCCCACTTTTCCATAATTAATTGTGTCCTTCCAGGAAACCAGGAAAACTTGATGGGAAGAGAGAGAGAGAGAGGGGGGGGGTGGAAGTGGTATTTTTTCCAGAGTTTTGAAGTGGTATTTTTTCCAGAGTTTTGATTCATCACTTAATTAAATACTATGTAATTTAGCGATTTATTTTAAAAATAAGTATATACTTCAGATGAAAATAGTTGCGTGGTATCAGGGTGTGAATTGTGTTGTTTGTTGCGGTATTTATTCTCTCTCTTCCTCTCTTGTCACAGACGTACCAATGTGGCTGAAGAGCCTTCGTCTCCACAAATATCAGGCTCTGTTTGACGGCTGCACGTACGAGCAGATGCTGGATATCGATGAGAGCTACTTGGAAGAGAAGGTACGTCAAGTTTACACATTAAAAAAAAAAAACAACATTAAAAATGGGGGGACCTTTGAAGTGGGGTTTTGAAGGTGTGCCCGCCTATGGAACTTGGTCAGGTGGCTTAAGCCACTTGTGAATTCTTGAACTAAGCTTTCAGGATAGACTCTAACGGTCTGGGTGTTTGTGTGTGTGCATGCCAGTGGTTGTGGTGTGCTGAAATATGGTTTTCTTCTGTTAATGTTTTCGTATGTGTTTGTTAACATACTTTTTGTCCTCTTTTTTTTTCCCTTCCATCTTTGTTAATGTTGTACAGAATGTGACCAAAGGAGCTCGCACCAAGCTTACTCTGTGCATTCGCAAGTTAGCTCGTCGCCCCGAGACACTAGCAGAAATTGATCAGGTTAGTGGAACATCATGATTGGATGTGTGTTTGTTTTTGTGTCCACATAACTTAGGAAGAAAAGTACAAATGGGTCATTTTGTGTCATTTAGTATGTGACTTAAAATGAGTCCAACTTGTCTGATGGTAAATTGTTAAGAGATGTTAGTAAAATATATAATGTTAATATTATAATTTTACTGGCAGTTGACTACCTTCTAAGGCCTTCTTGCCTGTGTATGTGTTTTGGTGAGATAATTTTGCTGGCCTGGGACTGAATATCCATAGAAAATGTTTGCTTGCTACGAATTATGAAGAACCAATAGTTGAGGTTGAAGAGGGGATTTTCCTGTTTTCCTGGTTCTGTTGTATGGATTCCACTAAAGAAAGCTCCCGTAACCTTAGCTTCTAGTACAAGAGGAAGAGCCATTGATACTGCAGCTGTTGTTTTGTTTAGTACTTACCGTTTGTTGTTGTTGTTGGGTAGCTTGCATTTAATTGGAAAGTTTGAGGTTTGGGGAAGACAGTTTGAGCTGGCTTTGACCGAAGACACTTATAGTATGTCCAATGGAGCTGTTAGAGCATCTTGTACCTAGCTAGTGCACAAGTATCATTAAATAGAAGTATTGGATGTGTGGGCATTAGAATGAAGTGTGAGGGGAGGGCGGAGATTAATGTCAGGGAGGGAGAGACAAGTGAGCAAACGATATGTTTTCTGTTTCATTTATGTACTCTGTAGTCCAGCTGGAGTCGGTTTTCAAGTAATGGGTCATTTATATATGCTTGTGTATGTGTGCGTGTAGCAAATGTTTGTAGTCATCTTGTATGACTGATTAGTTTGTGGTCTTTGCATTCATTATTTGTTTATTTGTTTATTTAGGACATGGAAAAGCATGGTCATTTGATCCAATGCTTCAACGAACTTCGACAAATGTTGCAGACTCCTATTAAGCCTTACAACCCGTCCCAAAGCCGAAAGGCGTGTGCCACTGCGGCTACCAACAAGAAAGCCTTCAAAGCTGGCATGGGGGCGGGGTCAGGGGATGAGGATGATCGCGCCCAGTCGCCTCAGCCACACTCCAGCTCCGACAACGGCTCCGATCTCGACGACTTGCTGGATAAAGAATTTCCTCCGGAAGACTTGCCCTCGCTTATCACGCGTGCTATTGGCAAAGGTAAGAGTTGACGTCCTGTTTCCATTTGAGAATTAATTGTGAAAATGAGGGAGAGGAGAGGAGGGTTACTGACAATATAGCAATTTGTACCTCTATTGTATTATTATTATTATTGAGGTAGTAGTGTTATTTAGGGAAAATTTTTTGTTAATTTAATTTTGTTGTTTTTATTTATGTTTACCTCTGCAGGGTTTAGTCAGTTGATGATGCACACGGACACCAATGAAGACAACCTAACACTGTTCATCAAACTTCTGGATAATGCATTGCAGCACGAGGTGAGAGAGACTAGGTGATAATTAGGCCTGAACCAATTATGCTGGCATAATTTTGGGCATAATAGGTGTGCCAAAGCATCGAGCATAATGCCAGCATAATAGGTGGTTTTTGAGGATTTTTTTTTTTTTTGAAATGCAAAGAATTAAATAAGTTGTCTAAGCTTGCATCGGTATATGAGAGTAGAGGCTCTGACACAGAGCACATGGTTACATTTAGACTCTGTGGTAGGTGGTGTCTACCAAGCAATATACTGATTCATAGTACATTTTCTTTGAACATCCAAGTTCACTATCATTATGACTCTAATTAATAATTCTCCATCGTTATTGGAGTATTTGATTGGGCATAACATGAGCATAATAGGTAAATTTGACAAGCATTTGGAGCAGAGCATAATAGGTGAAAAATGGAGCAGAATTGGCCCAGGCCTAGCGATAATTGGGCCTGATTGGTACAGGGCAAGGCCAGAGAGGGCGTAGCTGTGATGATGTAATGCTATTAGTGACAGCTTGCAGCACTTGTAAGAGATCTAATTGGCGTCCTTATGCCACCTATAATTTATTTTATTCAAGACTTCCCTAATGAGGGCTGGGCTGTTGTGGGTAAGCCATGAATATGATTAACTGAGGGTTGGAGGAGACTGGTTTATTACAGCTTCTAATGACTGAGCAGTCTACCTGTCTCTGGCAGGTCCACACGCCTAGCTCCGCTAACTGGCTTCAATGAAAGTGGATACGGACTATCAGATTAAACATTGGCGCAGATTTGAGCTCTGTATTCATTCCTAGAGTTCTGATCGAGTGGGTAGGGCCATTGGGCAATCATTCCTTTACTCATTCCAGAAACTCCTTGTGCAATTGTTGCCTTTTCACTTTGTAATCAAAGGACAGTGATAGAGGTATTTGTAGTGGCTGAACCTGTTTACAGTGCATCTGGGCATCTGGGTGGTTCCTGACTCGGAATAGGAATAGGAGACATGGTTTACATATATCGTGTGTGTGTGTGTGTGTGGTAGGTTTTCACTCTGGACCAAAAGAAGCTTTTCTTTGATTGGAAGCAGCAGAGTAGTCAGACTCTCCGTGTGATATCTTCCAAGAAGTCCAGTAGAAGTGGCAGACCGTAAGTATTGGTATCGTTGTAATTGTTGTTGTGTGTTCCAGGCGTGCCTGGTAAAAGTTGGAACACTCTTAAATCAACTTTTCTGTGAAAGCTTGTTTTAAAGGTTTTTGTAAAAGGGAAATGAAGTTAGGTGTGTGTGTGTGTGTGTGTGTGTGTGACAGTCTTCCTGAGAGATGACCCAGTGATAATTTTTTTATTGAATAGATGACTGCTAAAAATGATGTCATCCTTAGCAAATAATGTGTATGTGTGTGTGACTGTCTTCCTTGGGAGATGATGACTCTGTGAATTTGAATACTTAATACCTTGTTATGGTTTAAGGTTAAGTTAATTACTATTTAATCAATTTGTGTGTGCTCAGGTATGAGCGCTCCACTGCCTACACCATGCCGGCTACCCCTCGCTCTGCAATGGCTTCCGGCGGGTACAGCATGGGGGGCTCTGCCTCGGTCGGCATGATCTCTGGGGGGTCGGGAGGCACCCGTTCTAGGTCGCTGCGAGGCGGGGTGGTCATTCGCAATGGAAGTCCCCTTGCCAACTCCAAGGGAATGTCTCTGCCGGGTTCGGCTACAACTCGCACGAGTAGCACTCTACCGCGCATGAGTGCCAAGCAACTCCAGCAGCCCATCCCTCATGCCACTCCTTCCTTCCTCCGGCCAAACTCTGCCTTCATCCAGCCTAGCACAGCTACTGTGACTGCCAGCCAGCTCTTGAATCATCAAGGAGGTCAGGGATTCCAACCCCATGGTCTTCCCCCATCCATTCCTCCACCTCTGTCATCTACCTCCTCTTCCATCCTCAGCAAGTCCTCCAGTTTCATGCCTGCCAGTGGAGTCCCGCCTCCTCTTCCTCCTAGGACCTACGAAATGTCCGAGACTGATATGGACGATCTTTTGCAAAGAGTCACTGACCACGCCCTGCAAGATGGTAAGCTAAGCAGGACTGCATGCAGAAAATCAATCTAAGGGGACAAGAGCAACTTATTTTAGGAGATGCAATGAGAGGAGAATACAGGGACTGTTGGGTATAAGAGACACTTGTAGTGCTTAGAACCACGTACTAAACTACGCTGATTTCATGTAAATATAGTAGTAAAGGATTTCTAGGGAAGCGAAGGCTTTTCTAGGGGGGCAAGTGCCCCCTGAAAACAATTGTGGTAAAGATATCATCCCCTCCTTTGTCACCTCTGCTTTCAATAGATCTGGATTATGTTCCATGAATGGTACAGTTTGCAGCTGTTTTGGAAACCAGTCATTTCGATGGCGTGGGTTCAAATCCCACCGCTGCCACCTAATGTGGGGAAGTAGTACGGCACTCGAATTCCACTAGTCAGACTCACACAGTCAGTTTATTATCCGCTTGCACAAAGAGTTGTCAAATCTCATGCAGACTTCAAGATTAATGTGACTGACTGATAATGATGGCCTGCACCTGCCCTATATATTCTAACAGGTGCAGAGGCTCTAATGGAAGTGCCCAACAACAATGACACAAAACAACAACCGACAATTACATGTTTGACACAAACGCACATAGCTACTGTCTCTGCATGACATAAAATGAACAATTGGCAATCACGTTCTTGGCACAAAACATGTCTCTCTAAGAGTTAGTCGTAAATCTCTCTATGTGGGAGGTGTCAGATCCTGCTGAGCCCTTCCCACAGTGCTTAGAGATGACTGTAAGGTACAACGCCTTGTGTACTAGTCTTTGTGTTTGCATGTAGTGATATATCAGGTGCCCGGGTATCCCTAATTTGGAGCAGTTTGTTGGGTTGAAGTAGAGTCATAGTCAGTCTTACGCAGTATAAGGAGTTAGTGGATTTAGTGTGAATATTGTAGAAGCTATCAGGACTAGGGGGAGTGGCAAAGTAATTCCTAATATATTCTCCTGTACATGTACCTTTTTTCCTATGGTTAACTCTGGCATTGGTCATCTTATACTGTTGTCATGGTTACAATGTTGTCGCATATTGGCACTTTAAGTGGATAATATGTTAACTATTTTTATAAATGGTTTTAACTTTATTTGCAGACATGAGTGACAACTAGCTCCTGGTCAGCCTGTTCTCTTCTAGTTCGTCTCATCTTCTGTTCTACTTGTACATTTATATAACTTCTCCTTCATCGTTTCCCCCATAATATACCAAGTGGAAAAAGTGAAGGGGGGAAAAAAAATGAACGCTTCTTTTTGTGTGTGTCATTGTGCGGCTGGACCGATTCATACTCACAGATTCCTTGTGCAATATCACCTACCAATTCAAACTGTTGCAGTTTCACAACTGTTTTCTTGATTCTGATCAAAACTTCTTTTTTTTTTTTTCTTTTTTTTTTTCTTGCTCACATCAAATTGTCACATCTTATGCCCCCTCCTCTCCCATGTATTGCCAAGTGACAGTTGCCACTACGAGATCACATCACTGATGGTTCATTGTGTACTATGTATGTCTGTATATGTCCTAATCAAATTTTGAATTTGATTGAATAAAGTGTTTTAGAGGGTGTCCCTGTGTCAATTGAAATGGGTGAATTTTAATGTTTAAGCTCCTCTTTATATATATATATTATATATATATATATTTTTTTTTTTTTGTTGTTGTTGTTGTCAATTTGAGGGTGCATTATTTAGTGCACACTGAAGTCAAGTGATGGGTGGATGAAAGTTCAGGTATTTAGTCTTGGCTTTTTCCTACACACACACAACACTCATAATATGCTGATGATGGGAGAAGCTGTCTGCCACTTAAACTCAATATGTGTAGTGGCTGTGACAGCAGCTCAATATCTATCCTTCAAGCAAGAAGACAAGACATTACAATAATCTTAACCAATTGCACAATATTCTCAGTCCGCCATTGGTGCATGCATCTAGTTCTGCACAAAGTCACTGTGCAAAAAAAAAAAAAATCGTCCTTGTGATGAAATGGTGTACAGTAATTAAGAGGCAGCACTCTACAAATGATCTCTGCATGAAGTATTACTCCTTGTAGTCATCAGCCTTTGATGCAGCTGCGTGAATAGCTAGATCTCCAAACAGTCATTCCTGAAGGGTATCAGCTTGTTTGATTCTATTAAAATCAGTGTGACTGAGTCTCCTATAATTTATATTAAATTAGTTTCAAATACACCTGGCATAAACTAAATCCTATGCTATTTTATATTCATCAAATAGAAGGCTATTTACAGTCAAAACCATCTTTCTCTTTCCCACCATCTAATTAATTTAACCCTTAGTGTAACCATAGTGTTCAGATTTTTAATAAACTTAATGAATAAATAAAACTCGCATTGAATACATGCATCACATTCTCTTTATAAAAATTTCACTAGTGAAAGCAGGGGTGACATGAATAAATAAACACACATGAACTTCTATTTGTGTGAGCACATGTGTATTCAAATACGGCGAGATTTGATATGGTCAAGGAACTCTTCTCTGGTTCTTGAATCGGCTCTGAAGGACCCAATCATGGAACTAGTCATGGTCCGACTGTTGGATTTGCTCACTCCTCTCATTGTCATGCACATGTGCCTGGACCACATAAAGGTGCGTGGATAGAAATGTTAATAATTCCAGTATTAATTTAACTGAATGTTTGGTAAAGGGTTTAGGGTTTAACACATTAGGTAAAGGGTTTTAGATCAGGTAAATCTTGTTGACTTGAACAAGGGGTGCAATGAAATTATTGTGCACATGTGTCAATGGTGAACCTGCCAAATGTGTGTGTGTGTGTGTGTTTGCATGTTAGCTGCTGCCTATGGTAGCTGTGAACATCAAAAAAGAAAGATAAAGCACAGAACTTACGTAGCTTCCACAACCACTCCCACTCCTGATGGTTTGATGGCGGCCATGATGGCATCGGCAATTTCCCTCGTCAACCTTTCTTGAACTACACACAATAAACATCAATCAAACAATTTTGCCTATGCATGTGTGCATCCATTCTCACCTTGAAGTCTCCTACTGTACATTTCTACAATCCTACAAATGATATAATAACATCTTAGAAACCATAATATTATAGCTAAAAGCTAATTATAAAATGAAAAAATTGCCACTAACTGTTGTTGTTGCTTTCAACAATTTTTTTCCAACTCGTATGTTTTCCTGATTTTTCTAAGAGGTACTTGGATTAATCTCACTGGTGTGCTATATCCCGAATACCACTGTTATATATATAATATATATAATATAATTATAATACTTATTACATGAGTCAGAGTGTGATATGGTGAAAAGAAAAGAGGAAGGTAGCTGTAAAAACCAGGAAAAGTGACAAGTTTGGCCAGTTGCTATAACTACAAGGGTAATGAGCTTGCGCAGTACAGCGTGAAATAACAACCGTGAAATATTGTGTAGCCCACTGAATTGGGTTAGAGCAGCCCGCTAAAATATCAGCTGGGGGTATGGGTAATCCCTACAACCAACTCTACACACTGTGAGCTACCAGTCCTAGTACTAACTACAGCAGTGAAGATACCAATAAACCACTTATTACAATAGTCAGAGTGATATGGCTAGATATTTCACTCTCAGGCGGCTTTATTTTCACTCAACTCTGGCTCGTGAAAA
>WLWI01003699.1_pt1 | contig 13099 bp, 7 predicted proteins | sample 6701501 | NCBI WGS metagenome assembly WLWI01 (sample SAMN12718690, study PRJNA515312) | sponge metagenome | isolation source: marine sponge | host: Mycale hentscheli | place: New Zealand: South Island, Marlborough, Capsize Point | collected 2014-11-01
GTCAATTGCTCCTCATCATTTTCTCTGAAGAAATCTACCGTCTGCTGGAACGCACCTGATCTGTCCAGATCTTCTGGTCGGCCACAGTTAACACGCTTAGTACCAGAAGAAGATGAATGCTGTTTTGGAACATTTTTCAGGGTACGAAAATTTACACTGCATTGTTGATGATACAAAGCATCAGCTGCATGCAGATCAATCACATAGGCCAGTCTGCCAGCCACTACTTTTCCCCAGTCATCATCTCTCTCATCACAAATTTTGGAAATACTGGCTTGAAAGTCACTTGTTCTCACAGGAAAGATATCATTACCACGTTTGTTGTTTTCATACTTCGCTAATTCCCCACAGAACAAACAATGTTCATTAAATTTAAATCGGGAGGTCTCTGAACGTAGAGTGCAAGAGGATTGTAACTGCTGCACTTGCTCTCTCTTTTGATCACGCAATATACGCTTTGGGTCAATAAATGATTTTCGACAGTGTGTATGAACACTTTTGTCTACTTCAGTTGTTACAACACTTCCACGGGCCTTGCTAGCTTTGTTAATATTCTCACTCCCTTTTTGCCTCAGCTTCACAGTTGGGAAGCCATTGGATAGGCTTTGATCACAGAGCACGCATACTTCTAGGGTATTCATAATTGCCTGGGGGAAAAATGGGAAGATTATTTACTTGGGTATACACATTCAAGGGTGGCTGAGAGTTACTACTTAGTATCTAAGATAGCTAGAAACCTTGTCATAAACTTAGTATGGGTACAGCTACACAAAGATTATTTCTTACCTGCTTTGTAGCATGTCCTGGCAATGGTTCGTGACGACCCTTACCATACGAGATGCATCATACATGTATGTATATTGTGATTAGGATTATCCCCACTTTCCCCTCAGTGGATTTTAGAGGACTTTTGATATGTTATACTAGAAGATCTCCTGTACCCTATCCAAGTAAAAAAAATTCTGTTGCAATTTGTTTGGGGTTGAGTTATAATTTTCTGTAGATTGACTGGACTATACAGTACTGGTAGTCCCTTGAGGTGAAAGCTCTTTGTGGTAAATTGTTTGGTACAGTTAATTGGTACGTGTTCAAATTGTGCGCGAGTCGCGTACAATAGTCAGTTCGCGGAGAGTAAATTGGATCGAGTTACGGGCTAGTTTTGTGGTGTTCTACTGAATCGCTTAATTACCGCAGGTTCCGGTGGTACTGCACCCTTAAGGAGAACATTTTCTATGTGTTCTATTTTTTTTACAAACTTTAACAATTTCTATCATGTATTGATCTTTTAAATACAACATTTTGATCACGAAGTCATTGATCTACATAATAGTTTAAAGTGGCCTTCCAATACAGTGAGAACAGAAATTGTAAATATTTTAGTAAAACTTTGAATACCCAATTTATGCTATGTATGTTGTACAATGAATAGCCATATATCCAATCGATATATGGCCTTAAAGCTTGTACATATCCTATATATATTTTTTATTTATTACAGTGGAGACAATATCAAGATTACAAGGCCGTTGTGACAGATTTTATTATTTAATACAATTATTTCTATGGCTACTTCACTACTAATAAAAGCATTCAAATTAAGTACGAAAATTATGCTTTACTATCTTAGTATGCGACACTAAAGTGGAGTTATGACAGAACTAATACATTACATGTCTAAATATGTGCAATGTCAGAACAGAATACATATGAGTGAATGAAATGTTGGTATACCAGATGATAAAGCATGACTACTCCAGTGTTTATAAATACAGAAGTGAAAGTGAAGTGTTTCCTCTACTTTCACCTGTATCGATGGTAGAATTAACTGCAATATGCAATGTCTTTCTATCTTTTGAGTCACATATCTCGGGCAGTTTGATATCACATCTTGAATCATCGCACAGTGGTTGACTGGTAGTGGTGAGAATTTCCCGTTCCTTAGTATAAGGAGGTAATGGAGTAGTTTCATTATCTACTTATAGAGTGTAGTAAAAATCATGGTTGCAGGAAGTATTGCTATGTTATAATTTAGTATACCTGATGATGCGTCATCATTGTTGCTTGGATTGATTAAGTATTTCAATGTAGGAGCTGCCAAGCATTTCTCTGTCAAGTCTACCTCATTAATAGTTGAATATTGTGCAGGAGCAGTTTGAAGTGATGTAGGCTGCTAGTAGATGTACAATTATATAATATATAATTATTATGGTCAATAGTTAGAGAAGCTATTCTTAGGTAAAACTAATTAAGTTATTCATCTGATTACATTTGCATAATCTGCTGTTGCCTTTTTTTTACTTTATCACTAACATGACAGAAGCAGTACATTAGTTTTGACACCTATGAGTTGTCATTATCAGTGAATACAAATAAGTGAAAGAGGCAAGGATAACTCGAACTAAAGAGCACAGATGGCTATGTGCTAGATGTGGATTTAAATGCAAATGTCTAGTGGCAAAATAATGTAATATTTTAGTTGTTAACTGTTCTGCTTTTGTTATTGTTTTTGTTTCTTGATTGGGCAGTCATAGACATTTTGATAGAGAGAATATTTAGTTTTTCCAATAACAAATTAATTCTTTAGAACATAATAGTGTAATGTATGAACTTTTGTGTTGTCAATCACTTCAGTGGTTACAGATCATACTATAAAGACAGGTCACAACATTTATTGTAGCAATATTAAGGTTTTATCTGTTCACTAAAAAACAAAGAACAATTTTGTGCATAGAATCCTGGTTACTTAAAATGCTGGATTCAAGAATGAACAGGAATCAGGGCACACTATTGTGTGACTATGATGATAGCTTAATCCAGAAACTAAAAAACAAAAAAAAAGCAAGCTTAGATTAACAACAAAACAGCTGGACATCTCACAGCCAACTCATTAATTAATAGTAGCATATTTTCTCGTTTTTATAGCCAATAAGATGTTAGTTAAAACTTAACCCAACATTTTGAAACCCTGTTTAGGGTTCGACTGAGATTGAAGTTATATAATTTTGCCTGAACACATTTGCTTTTGTATCTACCCTCTTGCACAAACATGTTTACTGTTGTTTAATTCCCTAGGTGTTTCACTTTGTACTATTTAATAATATTGACATCTGTATTGCTTCAGTATTTTTTATAGTGAAATAGAAAAATACATTATGGTTATTTATCTGATTACATCAATGAACACAATGCAGACATGCAATACCTGTTCCTTTCTTAAAGATGCAATTTGGGCGTAGTCCTCTGAAGGTCGACGTAGGGATGAATACTGTGTGCCGCAATTCTTTAATTAGCAAGAAATTATGTATTGTTAGCACTATAATATATGCATAATGCAATAGAAGAAACTAATTTATCACCATTATTATTAGTTTTACACAAAAATGCATTATTGGCAATGTTTTAGTAACTTCTTTGACATTGATTAACATTCCATACATTACTTACTGATGACTTTTCATCTCTATCATTTGGACTGGCAACAGTGACCGTGGGATGCTTGCGAGATAACTCTTCGTAAAAGTCTTCATTCTATAAAATGCATTCACTTATAAAACTAATAATTACAATTTGTCATAATTTACCTTTGTTCCAGTTTTTTCATTTTCTCTTATTTAAAGAAATTACAAATCATTAATACTATCTAATATTATGTTCTTACCTTTGCATTTTCTTGTTTATACTACTACCTAAAAGAAACAAAAAAAATACAGTAACTACAAGTATTAGTTATCATAGCAACTTACATTTCCAAATTATAAATGCTGTAATAAGTGTAATCATTGCAATTAGTATTCCAAAAAAGAACACAACTGACGATACAGTAATATAAATGAGAGAATTACTACTTTCAATAATCATTTCTTGTAAAGTTTTATAATAGTTGGTAGTTGTGTATGTTGTATCCCCAAACATGTTGTCATCAAAATGTTGCGAAGTTGAATTTACTACACTTATATTTCCTGTGAAACATTAAGGTATTAGTTTTACTCATCATATATAATGTTTTGTTTAACCTTCATTTGAACAATTCACAGTAGCATTCCAACTTCCATTTGTACATATGACCTGTACAGGTGGCACATCTATGTCCTCACAGTAGTTGTATATAGTCCATATTCCATTATCAAATCTATAAAGTCTTCTTGTTGTTAAGTTGTCACTCATAATGCATGTAGCTGTGGAATTAATTGGAAAGGAATATGAAGTTTTTTTGATAAAGTGGAACTGTTTGCTTCTTATTATTTTTATTGTAATCATTAATTAGATAAAAAATATGAAACTTGACAATAAACTGCTATACCATGATCTATTGATAATAGGAGCAACTTCGCTTTAAATCAGGATTGCAGTAGTTTATTTATTCACTTTATATCGATGCAATGGGAAACATCCTGAAGTGAAGTCATTCATACATTGTTTTGCAAAGTGATTGTAAATAAATTCGGTTTAGGTGTAGATTATTGAAGATGTAATGGAGATTTGTCTAGCTAGTAGCTGTGCTTGATATCTCATATTCTAACAGGAGCATTTAATTACACCTGCTATGTCATATTTTACATTATTGCAGTTGTTACTTAGTCTCAGTCAGTGTACCATGGTCTTAAATGATAACTATCATAATTTATTAGTGGACAATAATGCACTAACTGACAAAAATAAAACTCACAGTTGAAGGTGTTATTTGGTCAAAAGTATTAATTTTTTTGCTTTTAATAGTAAATGTAAGATAGGTTGTCTGATTAAAGGTTGTTGTGGCATGTGCAATTGCAGCAAATTTAATTAGGCAAGTTTTTGTAACTTACCAAGTGTGATATTTGACAGTGTATGATATACACTATCATTTTCAATTTGATAGGAGATATGCATAACATAATCACTGAAACCAATTATTAAACTACTCCAATTTACGTGAATTGAAATGCTTTCAAAAAACATCATTCGTGAAGTAAAATTTGTAGTCTTCACTTCCAAGTGATATGTTATGTTTTTGCAAGGTGAATTGATCTGTACTAGTCCATTAGGTGATAGTTGTAGAATAGGTTGAGGATCTTTTAAATATTACAAAAATACAATTATTGTAGTTATTTAATTTGACTATTAAAAGTACTAATCTTACGTGTCATGATCACTTGAATAGACTCATTATTACAATTTATAGTGGATCCAATCAAAGGAATAGGAGTAGGTATTGTTAACTGCACAGCAATGAATGACTCATTTTTGTAGATAAAGCGGAATACCAGTTCCACAGATTTAATCACCATTGTTTCATTATTAAATTCATCGAATATACTATTAGCAACATGTAATTGTTGAAATCCAACACCAGGTAATATATTCCAGTTGACAAATTTACCAGAACATATAAATACTGCTGGTTCATTTGGGCAGTTGACATTGCCATTACTACTGACTTGAACCAATCTTCCTAAATTTTGAAGGTAGTATTAAAACAATAAGTGACATTCTTTAGTTGTATACTTACCAAATACAGAAAAGAATTGGTGACAAAGAAAGTATATATAGACTAAATGTGTCATACTTTATGATGCCTTCCTTGAAAATCTGCTACTATGATCTGTTGCTAAATAGCCAATGTAACAAGGAAGGAAGTATTAAGCATTTCCTGTCTCCATTTGAGTACTACTTTGAAGAAGGTAAGCATAATTAGAGTATATTCTAAAATTAATGTGTGAATTAGAAAACAAGCACAAACATAGCTGTAATTGTGCTTTAAGAGTATGTTAAATCATTTTATTTAGTGTAACAGTGTTTTAAATCATATCTGTCTGCCAAATTTTATCCAAAATTAAAGTGTGTAAAGTAAAAGCTAATCTTTGAGGCCATATACATACTATATTTTTATATATGTATGAATTTATTTCTGCCATGCTAGATATCTTCAGGATATTATTTTTAGGTAGTAACTCTGAGATAACTCACACTATCACACTGTGTTTAACCACTGTGTTAGCTCAGGCTGTATTTCTGCTAGCTCAGATAGCAAGTAATTATAGCAATTGGCCTAGATTACTATATGTTTGCATTTTTACAAGTACCTTACTCAATTGTAGCCTTCCAAACCAGGTAAGTGTAGCTGCTATAATATCAGCTTGGGTTGTGGGGAGCCCCTAGAGAGTTTCACAGCCAACTCAACACCATGACAACTTACTAACAAAATACTGTAGTGAAGGTATCTAGCTTATAATAAACCACATATTTCACACTCAGGCTTTGTTTTCACTTGCACCTGGTTCTTGACAATAAATTAGCCTGCTTGTGAAATATTTCACCATATCACATGACACTCTAACTCATGTAATAAATACAATAAACCTTATTGGATTTGTAACAATGAAAACTTTACACATTAAGCTAAATATTTAAGCCATGAGAGCCATAGGGTTTAAGTAAAGTAAATTCTGTTCTTTACACTGAATGCTATTCAGCAATACAGTAGTGACAGCAAGCATATGTTATTCACTAGTGAGTTAGTTGTTTATTGTAAACATAACCTTTTACTATGATTGTTATCATAGCCATGTAAGTTTAGACAGAATGTCAGGGTTGTGGTGCCAGTACAACTAGTATACAGTTCACTACTTACTACTATAGTAAACACACTCACACTGGCATTAGTGACTCTATAGTACATTGCCACCAGGATATGAATTGACTGATCTCTCAATCCCCAACTAGTCAAACTTCCACTATCACCAAATATTAATTATAAGAAATGAAATGACATGAAACTAATCACTATCAGCCAAGTAAGAACAGAACCTAGTACAAAAACAACTTTTGTAGTCAATCACTGACTTAATGCCACACTGAGGAAACAGATTGCACATAGCTGAATAATGTGATGAATGAAATGTGTTAATTAGTCTGCATGTTCTGAATAGAAGTGTTTCTTATGCAATGCACTCAGAGCTTAAAATATCTTTATTTGTTTTCTCTTCTCTCGCTGACCTCAAGTGGGGGAGGGGCCCCACAAAAGTTATTCCCTTTGTCTATAAAGAAGGGTTAGTAAATATAAACAAATTATAAAAACACTCTATAATAGTTGAAGTTGATTGTAGATATCAGATTTCTAACTTCAAGGTAGCATCGTGATAAAACAAGTTCGAAATATGAGTAGTTAATATTTTCCCCAACTTGAGAAGCTTAAACGTATTACCACACAACACCGTTGAATCTATTGCAATCTGCAATTATTTTACAGTATTTTCAAACTAGAAACAATTTAAGTCTTGTGCATCATTATTTGATATAGTGATGATAATAGAATTAGGATCAATGAAAACTTTAAGGATATTGTCACGCCACTAATACATACATTAATTAATTTACTAATAGTAATTTGTATAGAAGTTGCATTTGAATTTTCTATTAACAGTGCTTTTCCTGTATCATTAAATGTATTTACAGATTTGATTATCCTAAATTTTTAGCTTAACTTTGTACATCAGCATTGAATACTCTCAACAACAATAAAGAAGGATTTTACTATGAAGAAGGCAGGTTTCTTTGTTTTGAAATACACATATAAATTCAAACTATGCGTAAAATTGGGAGTATTAATTAGCCTGTGTAGATGATTTAGTCCGAAAGTATTGTAATCAACCTCTTTGATATTATATTCTAAAATTACAGTCAACAAACAATTCTGGGAATAAGCACAAACACTGTATTTGTGCGTTTAATTCATATTTTTTAGACACGCTAGGATAGCGGGGGTGGTAGGTTGTATTCTGTTATCTCAGATGCAAAACTATAAATATACATTTTTAGTTAAGTTGCATAATGTCACATTAGCGAAGTATCATTTAATTTTGAAGAAATATTATCTTTGTAATAATTATGTCAGTGACTTCAGTATTCTGCATGTTAGCATTGAATGAAATACACTTAAACTACATTATACTATGCAGTACTGTAAGAAATTTGAAATTTATAAATAGTATTATTACGATTAGTCTAAGATTGGCTTGCTTAAAACACCAATATCTATACTACTCCAACCTGCACAATTATTCGATGCTCCTTTTTGAATAAATTAATAAGGACTTTTCCTTGTAATGGTTTATTATTTGATCTGACAAATGTACACAAGCATTGGCAGATTTATAAAATGAGGGGTTACTAATGGCCCCAGGTCATACCCAATGCAATATAGGAAACCACAGTGATATGGATCTCCCTCACCCCCTTCCTGTATTATAGTGACACCTGCATTCAATGATGATTCATGTCACATACTTTACTCCTATCATTATTACTATAAAATAAAATCCAATATTTCGATGCATCTGATACTTTATCTTAGTATTGCTGCTTTCATTTTCAAAAAATTGCAGCATTGTCGGGGTGGGATAGGCTGCTGTCATTAATGCATTTTTCTATTATAAACAAGTGATAAGTTGTTAATATTGATTTGAAGATTATCCCAGAAACCTATTTTCAGTGTAATCCTGCATACATGTTTTGCGATACAAGCTCTAATACTGGGCACTTGATGGCATTAAGTAGGATATGCTCCAACAAAGCCCTTTTAAATCTTAATATTGATGCCACCATTGCTCATAACAAAGACTTGTAATGTACAATATATTTATAGTATTAAAAAAGCCATGAGGCAACAAGCATTGGCCCATGTTAAACAACACACTCTTTGTTTAAAAAAGCCATGAGGCTATTTTTACTAACATTTTGATATTTTAGAAAAGATAGTATACATGCTAACAACACTTTAACGACCTTTTATGGATTTGGGAGGAAAATTATGACAACTGTTATGAGAAACTAGTCTTCTTCGCATCAAAACGGAACCTAAGCCATTGTACAGCAATGATTGCATGCTTCTTATTATAAAAAACCTATAAGAAAATATTATTACTATTGATGTAAGTAATGGTTAATATTGAAAATTTATTAAGCCTTATTATTATTGTGAAATAGAAGTAGATGTAGAAGGTGTTTATAAACTATATCTATTTCAGTCTAGAGATATAATTCGGTTCCAAATTATAGGTATGTCTTATTTCTTTACACTCCTTCACCATGAAAACATTTTTTGATTGTAACTAATATTTCATATATTTCTATGAATAATCCTTGAACTTTGACATCTTTTACTATGTGACTCATCCACATATCTGGAAGAGAATTCAAAGTCACACACTGTAATTGAGTCATGCTAATATTATTACTTGGGTTTCCTCAAAACCTCACAAAGAAGAAGGCACTTAGTGTAACAAGTATGTATTATTTCCATTATATGTTCGTATTGTGTGCATGCAAGTCACAATTGTCTATGTAATGACCAGCAACAGGATTGTGGGTGAAGTTATATCAATGTAATGTCAGCTAAAAATACAGTAAATCAGTTATATGGAATTATGTAGCACTTTCCATGTTTCATTGTTCATTAGAGCCATCAGACTCTGTTGGGGATATGAAACAGAACTGTAATCTTGATATTTTCTATAGTAATAGAGGTCAAAGTTCAAGGATTATTCATAGAAATAATATATGAAATATTGGTTACAATCAAAAAATGCTTTCATGGTGAAGGAGATAAGAATCAAACTTGAAAATCATTACACAAACAGTTGAAAGTGTAAACTTTCATGAAAATATTGTTTTGATCACTATGATACATTCCAACGGGGAGTTTTCGGCCCTTGAAAATAGATAAATTTTAAAAGGAAAATTTCGAGTGCATTTTGAGATCTCTGTCAGCCCTTCATAATACTTATTTAGGGTATAGAAAAGGACAAAGAAGTGAGTTTTCATAAATTTCCTAAGGATAAACTAGTGAGGGAGAAGTGGATTATGCTATAACAAGGAAAGATTTTATACTCACTAATCATCAGCGAGTATGCTCAAACCATTTTATGGGGGGAAAAGAACGAATTTGTCAGATATTCCTCAATATTTCCAATTTCCATTGCTTCCTCAACCTAGGAAGGGGCCAAGGTTGTGTGTGCACATTCCACCTAATAAAAGGGAAAAAGCCCAGTCTGAACTACCCAAGCCATTAGTGGATGGTCTATTTGAGGAAATATTGGGACTAACTAAAACTGTGGGTACACTTCAAGATGAAAATGCATCACTTATTGAGGCATTGAAAAGGCAAAAAATTTAAATGAATAATTTACAAATAGAGCTAGAGAAGCATAAATTTGGTTTGGAAAGATTTGCTGGAAGTGATGATGATATTCTTTTTACACTGGATTTCCCAATTACTGCATATTCAAAAGTTTTTATGACTTCCTTCTTCCAGCTGCGACTCAGCTGGGGGTTCTACGTATTCTGACAGCCGAGATGAACAAAAGCGTGGCCTCAGCGTAAAATACAGCCAATAGATGAACTATGTATGGTTCTTTATCAATTGCGATGTGATACACTTGAGAAAGATATCGCTGATATATTTGGAATGAAGCATCAGCACTGTATCAAGAACTCTTAATACATGGATAAACTTCTTATACCACATGTAAAACAGCTACCGATCTGGTCATCTGCAAAAGCCATTAAAGATACAATGCCGTAATGATTCCAAGAATAGTATCCTGAAACAAGGGTGATACTTGATTGTACGGAACAAGAAGTATTGCTTCAGTGCGAATACATGTAGAAAGAGCCATTGAGCGTATCAAGAATTATCGCACACTGCAGTGTTCTCCTCCCTCTTGTTCAGGTTCCTTATTATTATTATTATTTTTTTATTAATTTAATATTGTTAAACAATAATTACGTAAATGTTGTGCTAACTTGTTAACAAGTTTTGGGAGCACAGATGAAACATAATAAGAATTCAGTTTGACAAGCATGTCTTTCCAAAATATTTCATTAAAGTTAATTCTTTCCACTTATATACCATTATTAGTGTAAACCACAAAGTCTCACAAACTTAGTGAATTTCGGTTTCTATTCATTAAGTGGCATTGGTTAAGTTATCTTTGTTAAAAGCGATGTTTGTCATAGCTATGCGCCTTTAGTCAAGTCACTTTGAGAATATCACTTAATGCTATATCTACTATGAGCTCTGGTACAATAGAGCTTCAACAGAAGCATACTTTGAAAATGCGGCTATATTAACCGTTTCATTCTAGGAAATTCGATTGCTAACCTTTTGAAAATGATTGGTCCAATAGTCAAGTCATGAAGACAATACAATGTAAGTCTTGTGCTCGTATATCTAGTAAACAAGTATGTGTGTGTATAAAAGTGTAGTAGAATAGCACGAATAAACTAAACAAAAACATTTAAATGTATTCTCTCTCTTTCACAAGATTTTTTAAACAATACAGATTAAGATTGCCACCGGGAATCGAACCCAGGTATTTTCTGAAGTCTCTAATATCGCATTCTGACTATCTAAGTTACCAGTAGCTTTTGACAACATGAACTCACAGCTATTATAAATGACCGAGTTTTTTATTACATCTGGTAAGTGGGTCTCAATACCATAGTAACCTTTCACCTCCACATTTGCTGCTTGAAAAAACAAAAGTTCCAAATAATTACTGCATGGTGTTGAGTCTAACAGTAAGTTTTAAGACCTAAGTGCATCTTGTGGCAATTAAAAATGACCCAATACAAAGGGGTAAACAATTAAATCAGTGCTTTTGCGAGTTTAATCGACTCTTTATGTAATAATGTTTGTTTATGTGTTCCCAAGCCGGGAGATGTGTATGTTCTTTACACACAAATGCCAGCAGAATAGACATTTCTGGTTGTCTTCATGTCAGATGTGAACATCATGGCCAGTAAGAAATGTATATGTATGGAGGTGATGTTACCATGGTTACAGACCACAAACCGAATTTGAGCCTAGTCTGTGGGACCAGCAGACTCAATCCGAGACTGTTATTTGCTCTGAAGTTTGCGTGGAGAATGGTTAGGAGAGTAGTAATTCACATTGGGAATGCATATGGTTTATCAAGATTGGAGGACTATGAGGATGATGTTGCTGAAGTTGTTGAAGATAAGAAGAATATGGAAGAAATTCAAGATGCAGTCTTGACCCCTGATTCTGTTGGAGATGGCTCCAATCCAAGGAAGAGGGATGTAGGGTCGAGACCCCTCCCATTATTATTAGCCCTCAGTGTGCATGCACAAGTGGGTTAATCATAATTATCTTGCCTGTTAGTCAGTCTGTCAGTCATGCTCTGATTATAGAGCATGTTTGGGACAATACAGCAAGTTGAGGACCTGATCCCAGCATAGTCTATTGACGTGCACTACACTAAGCGAAGCATCAGAACCATCGTTTATAATTATTCCTCAAAACAGAATTAGAGGTGAATAATTGAAATCAGGTAAGTATTACATAATACATACTCATTTATTTAGTATACAATATCTATTTCACAGATCAATCAGAGTGTGTGGAATGAAATAACTTGAGTACAAGAGTCTTGCTCTCCTGACACAGTCACCTAATGTGCACATATTTGACTACCAATGCAGGGCTACTACTCTAAAAGTTTCCAAAAGAACTAAAAATTCTTTTAGAGACGTTCCAACTGAGGTTCTACTTGGTACACTTACAGCTGATATTTTAGTGATATGAAACTCAATGACGAAACTAGCATTCAGATCACTAAGATTGTCAACAGCTTACGATAGTACTTGTCTAATATAAACTGACATCTGATTACATTACTTGACATACACATTTGCATGTACATTTATTGACACACAAACACACACTTTTCAGCTTTTCCTAATCGACGAAATATTAAATTTAGCGTCAGACAAGTATTGATTAGTTTGTGAGGTGTCTGTTCAACAAAACAAACAATAAGCATATCAACGTTACTAAGACTGTTGTGTATATAAAAACATATACAGACTTCTCAAAAAAATATTTTCTAGTTGAACAGGCCTAGGCTAGGGGACTAGTTTTCTAATCCTCCTGGGTATCTCAACCACAAAGATAACTGGTAAAGTAAATATTATGTTTAACCCTTTCGTTCCGGATCCCGCTTTAAAGCGGGTTAAGACCGATTGACTTCTCCGAATTTTTAAAAATAGTTACTTTATAGCTAGAACCTTCAGATTGCATACACAGGTGCCCAATGCATTG
>WLWI01003700.1_pt1 | contig 13099 bp, 4 predicted proteins | sample 6701501 | NCBI WGS metagenome assembly WLWI01 (sample SAMN12718690, study PRJNA515312) | sponge metagenome | isolation source: marine sponge | host: Mycale hentscheli | place: New Zealand: South Island, Marlborough, Capsize Point | collected 2014-11-01
TCTCACACCACACACACACTGACCTCTCCTGTAGCATTGCCTTCTCAGTCTCACACACATACATACATATACCCATCTCACACCACACACACACTGACCTCTCCTGTAGCATTGCCTTCTCAGTCTCTGCTTCCATTGTTCTTTGTTCGGCTAGTCTCAGAGACAGTTTGAGGCTGGACTCGTTTTGTTTAAGTGTATCCATGGCAACACTCTGTTCCTCCAATTGGTTACTCAGTCTGTTAATGATCTGCTCAAAAATGGCAACAGAATGAGTTTCTTCATCCTGGTCCCTCTTCACCTGCAGACAACATTACATTAGTCACCATAGCAACTCGTCATGGGTCATAGTAACCCATGTACCTATAACCATCTTTATTAACCATAACAACGTATTTTCATCATAGCAACTCACTTTGTGCATAGCAACCCACTTATGTCAGCTCTTATCTCCAGTGATAGCAACTCATATATCAACTCAGCATTACCATAGCAACCAACCCATAGCTCGGCACTTCACACTCTCTGTTGCAGTGCATTAGTCACATAACACATCAGTCACCATAGCAACATGTGTATCACTATAGCAACTTAGCCATCAGTGCACAAACACCTCCAACAGCTCAACACATACAGTCGGCAAAGTACAGTCCAGCCATTCAACACATACAGTCAGGCAAAGTACAGTCCAGCCATTCAACACATACAGTCAGGCAAAGTACAGTCCAGCCATTCAACACATACAGTCAGGCAAAGTACAGTCCAGCCATTAACACATACAGTCGGGCAAAGTACAGTCCAGCCATTCAACACATACAGTCAGGCAAAGTACAGTCCAGCCATTAAAAAAAAAACCTTTTAGGGGATACTTGCCACCTGAAAATTATTGAGACCTTCTTGATGATGCTTGGCATAAAATTTTCATCAATTTCATGGGAGAAACCTCTGACATTCCAAAAAAGTTGATTGGTTCTAATTGGTGAGCGAGCGAAGCGAGCGAGACAGTATTAGGGGTGGATAATGCAAAATCGGGTATATGTTATATGTATGTATGTATGTATGGATGGTATGTATGCTCTTTAAACACGCGCGGGGGGAACTTTTTTCTCCAAAAAACACGGCTTTTTAGGCTTGACCCCAGTTTATTCTGAAACTATAGCATTAAGCAAGCCTTACTTTATACTTAAGCTCCAAAGTGTGAGAAAATCCCTGCGAAAACGCTTGCTTTTCAAGAAACAAAAAGTTGATTTGACCGGTTACTATGGCATTGAAGACCCCTTTCCAGACTTAATTTCAAAACTTCGCTGTTTTATGGGGGGATACGGAGTGCCGCTTGTTGGCTGCCAAGAGCCATTGGTAGTCAGAATACCGTAGTATTAATGCTAAGGAAGCTACTACTTCTCGAGGGAAGCTGAGGTAAGTACTTAGTTCCATATTTGTTAGCTAAATATGCAAAATTAACTCTGGCCTTTCTTTTTTGTAGCTAAGAGTTTGTTGTCAACAGTGACTGGTATATTCAAATAGTCAGAATGGCTCAAATTTGGTACTACAAAAGTTACCACTACTCAAGAAAATGAGGTAAGAAAGTAATTTTGTATTTGTGTGCTAAAATTGATTGTCTTTGTATTTGTAGGTGAGAGCTTGTTGTCAAGAATTCAAGGTAATTCAGATGGTCAAAGTAACTTCAATTTGATACTACAGAAGTTGTCAATACTCAAGAATGATGTAAGTAGTAATTCCATATTTGTTGGCTAAAATTACAAATAATAACACTGGTTTATTTTTTATCGTAGCTGAGAGCTTGTTCAAGAGTCACTGGTGATTGAGATTATCAGAATGGCAGATGTTTGATACTACAAAAGTTACCATTAATCAGGTAAGAGAGTGATTTTGTATTTGTTTGATGAAATCTAATGCCATAACTGCAATTATAGTGTTTGCATGAAGTAAGCTAAAAATAGTAACATTTTATGTTACCTAACTATCAGGCTCGCTCGCCATTTGTGCTCAAGCACACCACTAGTTTATTTATATATATGTATGGACGTATGTATGTCATTTTGTACTTTGATCCTCCATATTTTGTGTTCGCTCCGCGTTCGACCCCATCCCAAACTTCACTAAACAGAATCCTCCGGTTTAGCGACCATTACCTTAGAAGTTGAATTGTTTATGGCTTTGAATTGTTTTGCGGGTGCAGACGTTAAAACTCAAAATCTTATGGGAGCTCCATTTCTATTTGAGTTAGTGGCGGTGGTAAGTTAATGTGCTATTTGTCACAGTTATAAGCCCTACTCAACAGTAGTTACTTAAAAATGCATTGTCCCACTAGACGAACCACGAAGGTAAGTCTTGCGTAGGTATGTTCAGTTGTGTGAAAGTATTGTGCGTTACAACTACTATATCACAAAGAAAATTTTAAATAACGTGATTTGATTTTGTTGCTTCTTTTTCAATTCAAACTGTTGAGGGGAGCGGTTACTATGGCATTGAAACCCCTTTACCTCATACGTAATTTAAAAACTCGACTTTATTTTAATAGCTTGAGTGTTGGTTGTAAAAATCAAATTTAACAATAGTGTAGTTTAAGGCTCGCTCACCATTTGTGCTCAAGCACACCACTAGTATGGTGATTGTGCTAATGCTTACTATTCATACAAATTTGACATTAGAACAAGTTAACAAATAGAAACCTACAAATGTCTAGTGCTAGCTTAAATTTAAACATACCAGATACAAGATGAACACTGAATCACAGGAGTTCTTTGGAAACCTAGAATACATAATAGACCAGCATAATATTAGAATGAGTAATAGCAAGGGTAACTGTGCTATTCGGGATTAGCTAATAGCACGAGTAATGCATATATTGAATGGGCAATTTACGCATACTTGGTAAAATATTTCACAAGTAGGAATATCTTGCCATATCACTCTGCCAAGTATAATAAGTGGCTTATAGTTTCGTTCAGTACAGATGTGTGATAACCAGTTACGTTAAGTGATTTTATTCCACTCTAAATATCTTCACAATAATATTATTTTTAGGTACACGACAGTGACAGTGAGATAACTCACATCACATAGTGCTATCTCATGGCTGTATTGCCCAAGCTCATTACCCTAGTTATAGTTATATAGCAACCAGTGGCTTACCAGTTTTCTGGGTTTATACGGCCTTCCTCTAACTCTACCAGGTTAGAGCAGCTGCTAAAATATTAGCTGGGGGTGTGGGAAACCCCTAGAGAATTTTATGCCAACTTTTACACCTGGAGTTAATGAAATAAATCACTTATTACACTGGTCAGAGTGATATGGCTAGATATTTCACTCTGAGGCTTTATTTTCACTCTCATCTGGCTCATGAAAATAAATTAGCCTGATCATGAAATATTTGGCCTCACACTCTGACTCATGTAATAAGTACTATATACCAGTTATAACAGCTTCAATTTTAGTTTTAGTTCAGGTTTTTAAAATGAAAAATATATTTTTAATGTAACATATATTTTTTAATGTAACTACACGATACAATACAATTTGTTGCCAATGATTTTTTTAAATTTTGACTGATGTTACTGTACATACTTAAAAATTTAACACCATGTGAAAACTCACTATTCATGTACCTAAAAATTACATTGTGAAGATATCTAGCATGGAATAAAAACAAATATCATTTTGGTTGTGGTTGAGTAAATTTCATTCATCAAGACTTCTATTATCAGTCAGTATATTCAGGGGGTAGGAACAGGTGGGATGAAGTGGTTGGCCACCTGACTAATATCTTGGACAAACTATTATAATGTACGTTGTGTGTGAGTAAACTTCAGAAGTTGTAGGGGTAAGTTACAGAGCCAGAATTAGGGGTTACCACAATGTCACCACCATGGAAAATATTCTTACAATTGGTGTGATAGTACGGTAAGTCATACACTGAAAAATAAAGTTAATCCTAATGCAATCTTTCTTCATTGCATGTTCTTGTCTTTGTGATCACCATCCTAAGGTGACATTATTATACACAAAAACAGTATGGAAATGATTGTAAAATCATTTGGCAAATTTTTTTAGGAACTCTATTTTTGCTTTGCAGAATACTGCAAAGATGTGAAACTTGGTTTAGTTTTGTAGGGTTTATGTTATCTCAAGAGATTTTGGGAAGGGTTGTATTCTATTATCAAGTTCTAACCCTACACATACACTAGAATGAACTTTTCTCAATCAAAGGGGTCTAAATAAAAGCAAAGGTAAAATGTGAAAACATCTCAGTTGTCACTGGGGAATTGAACCCAGGACCTATGGCTTTAGCCACCAGTGTTCTAGCTATTGAGCTACGACAACCCGCAACGTTTAAGACCTTGATATTTTTACTGTTGAAAAAGTATATATAGGTACTGTATGATTTATTTCAAACTAAATTCATCATGCCACATCTCAAGAAGCTTGGGAAAGTTTATTACGAGGCTCAAGGTGTATTATGAGTGATCACTACAAGTAACTAATAAGTTTTACGCGCTATTTCACTTTCCCCGTGTGATTTCAATTGAACAGCGATTTTTCCCATACATTTTTGAATGGGCAACTTACGCGCCGTACTATTAGCATGATAAAAATATGAAATAGAAATAATTAAAATTAAATTAATGCATTTAAATTAAAGTTTCTCTATGTGGGACTATTTGTGCTTGTTTCAGCTAGGCCAGTTCGCTAGTTAAACAAACCAAACTATTAAAACTTGTTTATTATCCATTTGATACGGGAGAATATGACAAGTCTATTGGCTTAGTATTTAAGCAAGTGCCTCAGGCACTAGCGTAAATATGAATCAGATGACTGATATTCTGCGGTATCCAATAAATAATAATTTTTTATGTATGCTCATATGTGAATGCCATAGTAACAAGTTTTTTTTGTGTGCAATGAACACATACATAACCTGGAGGGGGAGGGGGGTGTAATAACCTAACATGATAACTCTGAACACATGGTGATATGGGAAAATATTGCCTTAATCCACACACCCGGTTTACTTTAATGCATTTTCAATGTGGCAACAGGTATTATGCCCAGTTCAGTACATAATAAAAATAATACTAGTGATGCACTTCAGTATAATAGGTGAGCGAGCCATTGTACACCAACAAGGTAGCTAAATTAATATGATAAATGTTGATTTCTGCCTTTACAAAATCGGCATGCAAAAATAACAGAGACTACAATTGCCCTGAAGTTATGCTTTAGCTCCTATTCACACAAGTAGCTTTGTAACTCTTGACTATGTATTTTAACTAACAAATATGAAATACCTCAATTTTCCAAAAACAAACAAACAAACAAAAAACAACAACAAAAACAACAACAAAAAAACAACAACAACAAAAAAAACAACAACAACCAAGCCTATCTAAAAGACCAGTAAAACCACTCTGGGAGATTCAACATGCATCATTCACACCTCTTATCCTGTCAGCCACCGGGGGAATGGGAGTTCAAGCTAGTCACTTTTGTAAGAGATTAGCCTCAAAACTTGCACAGAAATGGAATAACACTATATATAACTTCACTATGGCATGGTTACGATACATCATCACTATCTAGAGAATCACACTCCAGTGTTGTTCACTGGACATATATACCACCACAAGACTAACTTTTGTGACTTGACTATTGGAACAATGGATTTTCGAGTAAGAATGATTATAGGGTAGTATAACTGTGACAAACAGTTGTAAAACCTAACTCCATCTGCCAAAATTCAGATATATCACAGACAACCCTAATTCAAAGGGGTAAAACTTGATGATATGGGTAGAGATCATTCAAAGGATTCTGCTTAGTGGAGTATGGGACAGGGCTGACCTGCAGGCAAACACAAAAATACGGGGTTCAAGCTACAAAACTAGAGCACTAAGAGTGCTGTTTGGGACTATCCAGCAAGTTGAGGACTTGATCCCGGCGTAGTCTGTTGACACGCACTACACTAAAGAGAAGCAAAGTAATTAGTGCAGTGAAGACCCACTAGCGAGTATGGAAGCATCAGAGTTCCAGACAAAGTGACTACTGTAACCCTCTCGTGCATGCACGATTGGTTAGTTAAATTTTAAGATTTATTTGTGCTATCTTTAGCAACACACAACATTTTTACACTTACAACACACTTGCTTACTGACACAAGTACAAGACTTACATTGTATTTTCGTGACTTGACAATTGGACTGGATTTTCAAAGGGTACTCAATTTTATTTCTCGTCAAATGATATGGGTAAGGGTCGTTAAACCAAAAGCCACCTTTCAAAAGTTGACTCTGTTGAAAATGCTCAATTGTGCCAGAGCTCTAGTAAATAACGCTTTCACTAAGTGACTTGACTATTGGACAATGAATTTTCAATTTAAGTACCATTCTGTTACGTATGGTGTATAGCTACAACAGATAATTCTGCCACTAATAGAATAGAAAATGAACTCCACTAAGTTTATAAGATCTAAATGCGAACTCTCTCCTCTTCTTTCTCTTAGCTCTTTCCCATTTTTTGTTTTCCTGTTTCAAAGTCATTTCTATTCTCCTAAATTTCTTGTGCACATGCTAATGTTTGCGTTTTTAGCTAAGTAGCCTCTAGGCGTGGACATGCATTGACCTCTTTGAACTTTGCCATATACAAATTGAGACTCAATAGTAAGAGTCTCACTTCACCTGCCAATTTATTTAGCTAAGCAGTAGCAGTAACACAAAATGCTTTTGTACACACACACACACACACACACACACACACACACACACACACACACTTGTGTACTGGATTACCAACACAAGACTTATATTGTATTCTCGTCACAACTTGACTATTTTTAGACTGCTGCAATGAGGAACAAATACAAAAATTAGAGGGTCAAAGTACAATAATGGCATATGTACGTCCAAATATCCTCAATTTTTTATCCCTAATAGTGTCTAGCTCACTTCAGTCACTCACGAAAAAAAAAAAAAAATCTATCTATATAATAATATGCTTGTGCATCAGTAATGATGATGGTGACTGACAACAGTGTGTGTATTCATGAATAATTCGTGAGCTGGTCAGAATTGGTAAAGCATCTTCCTAATCTGAATGGGGAAAACGTTTGAAAGAAAAAAAATAGGAGAAAAAAATGACCATACCATAATTTGAACCTGCAACTGGTGATTGCAAAGTGCGCATACAAACCATTTGATAGTCGGGACCTAACAGCTAAGAATAGCTTGAAGTGCCTTATTAACCTATTTTATCCTATAAAAACTGAACACTGGGTAGCTGAACTGAATTGGGAAGAGTTTATCTACAGTGGCTAACCATGATGGGTATAAGAGAGGCAGAGCAGGAGAATGCAAGGCTTAATAAAATTAGAAGCAGGTGAGAAAAAGCTGACTGATGCAACTACTTCAATGAAAAAGTGAAAAAAAATGCACAGAAAGGACAGAGATACTGGGAAGCAGGAGAGGTAGACATAGAAGGAGGAAGTAAATTCATGACTTGAAAAGAGAATAAGAAAAGCAGCACTGGGATGGCTGAGGAAAAAAAAGAGAGAGCACGAGAGGGAAACCATGGATAAAACTACCTTATGCTACTGCACTCCAAATTTGCATAAGTTAGTACATCAGGTGCCACTGTGTGGTGGGGTAACTTGCTAGTAACAACAATAATAATTATAATAATAATAATAATAATAATAATAATAATAATAATAATAATAATAATAATAATAATAATAGCAAATTTTCTCGTTTTTACAGCCAATAATAGTGTTAATTAAGACTTAACCCGACGTTTCAACTTCTTGCCGAAGTCCTCTTCAGGGGTCAACAAGAAGTCAAAACGTCGGGTTAAGTTTTAATTAACAATATTATTGGCTGTAAAAACGAGAAAATTTGCTATTATTATAATTATTTCAGCTGAGAATGACTGAATCATTGAAATAATAATAATTATAATAATAATAATAATTATTATTATTATAAAATGTGAAAAAAATACACATTCGTGCCAGAGGGTGAAGAAAGGTACACACGTCTTGGAGTAAAATAATGATGTTCATTATCATTTACTACTGATGACGACAATAGTATAAAGCAACAAAGTCATAACTAGCTTAATAACCAAAAAAGGGGAAAAATGGCCACAGAAAATGGTGTCTATTAACCAGGTTTGGGGTCAAATACTCTGAGTAGCTTTTAAATACAAATACAAATACTTTGATTAACTAAACACAAAACACAAATACTGTACTTTCTTAGATACAGTATTTCAATTACAATTACAAATACTTTTGAATTGCATCACCATTGATTGACTGGTGTGTTGCATGAATTAGCTATACTTGATTTTCTGTTAGTACATATCTATGAAAACTAGAGCTAATTTAATGAAGTTTAGTATTTTAAAAATTTACATCTATTAAATGTAGAGGTCTCGTTTATAATTCAATGCTATTCTCCGTAAGCGAAATCTGTGGCCTCGTTTACCACATTCTCAACATCCTTCCGGAGGTCTGGGTATAAAAGGAAGAATCCCTGGCATGCCTTTAGACCTCTAGTTCCTTCTATTCAAATTCAAAAAAGTAGCCGTGCAAAGAGAACCCTCCATTATACCTCACTATCCTTTCTAGTCGATCCACACCACATTTACAACGAGTGCCCCAACTAAAAAATAGCTATATGTAATCATTTATTACGAGTAATACTCAAGTCCATCTACTCAATGCCCTGTGTACGTACCAAAGTATTTCTTGATTGAAGATGAACCCTCCGGATAGTATCTTGCAGAATTCTGATAGCGCGCTGTATATCTTTTGCAGTTGAATTTAGCTGCGTCAATGGTGAACAGTACTTTTATTTATTCTCTATTTAGAGCCCACCATTTGTTGATGTTGTTATTTTTTCTTGTTTGTTTATTGTTTTGCCTTCTGTTAAGATGCTCACAACTTATATGTGACATTGTTTCCAAGCTTTTGTGTGCGCTAAGTTGCTGTAAAGCTACGAAAATGGTCTGGGTAATTCGGTGACAAAAACTGTCAGCTGCCATTTTCCACTTATTGCAAAATATGTCCCCGGCTAACGCCCTTTTATACACGACCTTTACGTTTAAGTCACTTCTTCAAACTAAGTAAAAAAATTGATTTACTTAAGTTCTTCAAGTGTTTTGTCAAATGACAACTGTCGGGTCAAAACACTTTATCATTGTGGATGCTGGGTGCATGAATACAATTAAAAAACCAGTTTTGCAAATGTGGGATATTTTATTTAAAAAAATAGAAGATTTTCCTTTATGGTAGCAATGGAGCTTGAAGGTATAAATGTGTGCATCAACTGCAGAGACGCTACTAGCTAATTGTGTCTTCTATAAGCAATATAAAAAAGTTTCATTTTCTTCTTATGTGGTAGTTGTGGGCATGATGATGGTTCAGCAGGCTTAGTAGGGATGTCCATTAATTTTACATATGCTATTGGGCTTTGCTGCAATTATGCACATGTCAATGTGTTTTGCTGTAAATGCCGACCTATAGCTACCCTTCACTGTAATCTTTCAAGAATCAGACAGTAGCAAATACAGACACAAGGGTTGCGCGAACATATACAGAGTGTCTCTTGCATGAGCAAACATCAACCTATATATGAAGTGTTGCTCATGCTCACAAAACTTAAAAATGGCATGATTCACAAATAATGAGTTTAATGGGTTTCCATTAGCTAATGCAAAATGAATTAAGTTACTTGTTTGTCATGACAATGTTCTTTGTTGTGGAGTGTCACTGCTGTTGAGATGGTGGTGCTCCACAATGGTAGCAATGGAGCTTGAAGGTATAAATGTGTGCATCAACTGCAGAGACGCTACTAATTGTGTCTTCTATAAGCAATATAAAAAAGTTTCATTTTCTTCTTATGTGGTGGTTGTGGGGCATGATGATGGTTCAGCAGGCTTAGTAGGGATGTCCATTAATTTTACATATGCTATTGGGCTTTGCTGCAATTAGCTATACACCTGTCAGGCCTTAAAATTATTCCAATAGTATTTTATGAGTCATAGTAATTGGCGAGCGAGCGTAGCGAGCGAGACACTTACAGGGGTAACACAATCTAAAATCGGGGATGTTTATTTATTTATTTATTTATTTGTATATATGTTTGGACGTACGTATGTCATTTTGTACTTTGACCCTCGCGTTTTTGTGTTAGTTATGTAGTCGACCACATCCCAAATTGCACTAAACAGAATCCTCTGGTTTATCGATCAGTACCCATATCACCCTAGAAATTGCATTGTTTACCGTTTTGAATTCTTTTGCGGGTGCAGTTCAAACTTGAAAACTTAAGGGACTTCTATTTTTATTCGAGTTAGTGACGGTGGTAAGTCAATGCGCTCTTTGTCTATAAGCCGTGCGCAACAGTATTTACTTGAAAATACATTATCCACTAGACTACCGCTAAGGTAAGTCTGTGTAGGTGCATGTCCAGTTGTGTCAAAACATTGTGTGTTACAACCACTACTTAGCTAAAAAATATCACAAAGAAAACTTTTAAATAACGTGTATTGTTTTGTTGTTGTTGTTTTCCTTCAATTCAAGCAGTTGCAGAGAGTTTGTTACTATGGCACTGAAATCCCTTTACCGTGTATGCGAAATTTAAAAACTGGACCTTATTTTCAGTAGCTTCAGTGTTAGAAGTCAAAATCATTCATATAAAAATAGTATAGTCTTTAGGCTCGCTCGCCATTTGTGCTCAAGCACATCACTAGTAGTACTGCTCGGTGTGAGTAGATATGTTAAAGACCCTTTACCACAAGTATTTTCTAAAACTCACCTGTTTTTATAAGTGCTTAGTCAAGAGGTGTATTTCAGAATAGCTATTATGAGGGAAGGTAAGGAGGTACAGAAGCAAAAGTAGTTCTGTTAAAATTGAATCACCGGCTATATACTGGTACTTCAGAGGCAGATTTGGGAGGGCTCGACTGATGTCATACGACCCCCACTTTTTTTTCAGAATGTCTTACCTGTAAACTGGAAATAAAATTATAATGGCAATCACTTTTTGTCCATCATTGTTTTGCCTTGTGCTCCAACAATAACTGTGGTATTCTAAAGAACGCACATCTACTTATTGATATGCTTGAGTCAGAATTTTTCTACTTGTCCTTAATTCGTAGTATACCAAAGCAAAGCAAGTCCATCATTTATTAATTCTGGACAGAATATTATTGTATTTAGTAGTTGTTGTTTATTCAATTTTTTTCTTCATAGTTAAAGTTAACAATTACTTTCATCATTAGCTAAAATGTCTTTGACTTTCATTTTTTCTCATGAATTATTCCATTTTTTTCCATGATTAAGTGTACTATTCACTAGGGGTTGGTGAATTGTGCTGGAGAGCGTAATAAGTGATTCCTTAAATACTAGCATGTGCTAGCATAATTAGGTATATGAGCATAATGAGGTAGCTAGTTTTTGGGAGGGAAAATAGTAATTAATTTATATTGTACTGCAACACTAGCAATTTGATGTAGTCTTCCAGAGATTGGCTTTGGAACATTTTAACTGAATCTTTGAGCTTACTAAATATATCCTCGATGTTGGTAATTCTATTAGAAGATTCCAATATCACTTTCTAATTAAAATGCTTTCAGATCCAGCACTGTTACCCATCAGGATGCAGATCAACAACTTATATATCAACAGTGACCATATAAGGATTCAATTTAGTCATGTATTCTTATAGTTGTGAATGTGGTTGATGTGACCTTTGAACTCTGTCCACGAGCGTGTTAAGTAGCACAATTACTCAAATGATGAGCATTGCTAGCTAGCATAATAACTAGTGGTGTGCTTGAGTACAAATGGTGAGCGAGCCTAAACCTACACTATTGTTAAAATATTGGTTTTAACTAATATTCAAGCTACTAAAAAAAGCCGAGTTTTTAAATTACGTATTATACGGTAAAGGAATTCAATGTCATAGTAACCACTCCCCGCAACTGTTTGAATTGAAAAAAAAAACAAGTCAGATTATTTAAACTCTTTGTGATATTCTTAGTAATAGTTGTAAACCACAATACTTTCACATAACTGAACATACTTACGCATGACTTCTTTCGTGGTAAGTCCAGTGGACAACAATGAATTCTCAAGTAAATACTGTTGTGTAGGGCTTATAAGTATGACAAATAGCGTATTAACTTACCACCGCCACTAACTCGAATAGAAATATGGAACTCCAATAAGTTTTTGAGTTTAAACTGCACCCGCAAAATAATTCAAAGCCGTAAATAATTCAATTTCTAGGACGACACGGGTAATGAGCGATAAACCAGAGGATACTGTTTAGTGAAGTTTGGGACGGGGTCGAACACTGAGCTAACTCAAAAATACGAGAGGGTCAAAGTACAAAATGACATACGTACGTTTAAACATATTGTATATAAACAAACAAACATCCTCGATTTTCAATTGTGTTACCCCTGAGAGTGTCTCGCTCCTCGCTCGCCAACAAAACAAAATGTGCATAATTCACCAACCCCTACCATTCACTCCTTTTCTTCATTCTAGACATAAATACAAGTACCTTTATCAAGTTCTGACCCATCACACAAATTAGATAGAAACTTTCTCACGGTCTGGAAAAAAAGCAAAGGAAAAAAAATGAAAATCTAGGTCATCGCCAGGAATCGAACCCAGGTCCACTGGCTTCAGCCACCAATGCTCTAACCACTGAGCTACGACAACCCTCGACTTCCAAGACATTCACATTTTTCCTTTATACTGTTAAATAGTACCGCTTGCTGCAGTCTCATACTCAACAGACCACCAATTATGTGCCGTCAGAACACCTTTTTGGTGTAGACTGGTAACACCTCTCCCTCCGGAGAGGAGCCATAATTTGTGGATTGAAACGGCTTTATCATCACGATTCCCGGTGACGACCAAGATTTTTCATTTTTTTCCTTTGATTTTTTCCAGACCCCTTTAGGTGAGAAAGTTTCTATCTACAAGTACCTTTGTAAATTGATTTTATTCTCAATTTTAATTTTTTCCTTCCTGATCTTAGAAGTTCATTTATTTCAGTCACATTGTAAT
>WLWI01003703.1_pt1 | contig 13093 bp, 15 predicted proteins | sample 6701501 | NCBI WGS metagenome assembly WLWI01 (sample SAMN12718690, study PRJNA515312) | sponge metagenome | isolation source: marine sponge | host: Mycale hentscheli | place: New Zealand: South Island, Marlborough, Capsize Point | collected 2014-11-01
ATTGACATGCGTACCAGTGAGCAGGATATAGAAGTAATGTATCGAGAGAGAGAGAGAGTGTGTGCAAGAGAGTGAGAGGGTGTAAGAGAGAGAGAGAGTGTGTGTAAGAGAGAGAGAGACTGAGTGTGAGAGAGTGTGTGAGAGAGAGAGAGTAGCTTGATAATGAGGATCACCCGTATGTTCTTTTAATAATGTTGTCATATAACGCTACTGTTGTTGATATTATTTCAGGTTTATATGAGGAATACCAGCTGCCTTTCTATGATGCCGTACCCAATGATCCATCACTGGAGGATATGAAAGAAGTCGTGTGTGAACAACGCCTCCGACCAGAGATACCTAATCGCTGGCACACGCAAGAGGGTAATATATTGTTACATTCGTACTATAAATGTCCTTATACAGTATTCCGTTATTACGATACTGCTGGGATCTGAAGAAAGCATCGATGTAACCAGACTATCGATATAGCAGATGTTTTTGAACCTTACAAATAGCACCAGGGATATTGGAAAAGGTTTGTAATAAGCAATATATTGAAATATCCCACATTGTAATAACGAGAGTCTACTGTAGCAAATACATCAAATTCACGCTCTGCAATTATCCTCTATATTTTCTCTTGTCTCTGTTTCTTTCTTTCCATTCTATGTATAATAATATTGAAAATTCTGTCTTGTTGATTCCAGTCTCTGCGCGTGATGTCCCAAGTTGATGAAGGAGTGCTGGTATCATAACGGCGCCGCTCGACTTGCGGCCCTACGCATCAAGAAATCACTCGCGAACATCATGATTGAGTAGGATATTAAAGTCTGGTAGTCATCGGTTACCACGAATCCGAGGAAATTTGCTAGAAGTATAGAAGAGTGGAGCTCTGATGTCTGTTATGAGTCGATTTTGGATAGTCGTGTATTTGGCCTTCTAAACGTATATGGTCTGGTCAGAATTCGAACATTATTAGAAAGACAGTCACGCGAAGGATTTTGTTTTGGTACCTCAGTCATTGAACATTGTCGTTGCCGATCGATTGACTGTTTTTGCTCGTGTGTGTGAACATTTAGTCTTTGTCAGTATCATACGGTATTATAATCGATAATACTACTGCGTGGAAGACAAGAGTGGCGAGGTGTCACTATAAAACCGAATCATGTCACCCGTAAAAATTATGAATTATGTTACGTCTTAGAACTTTTGATGGAAGAAGCCCTGGAAGGCTCTAAACCGCGGAGAGTTGAATTCTGGATTGTTAGCTCTGGAGATTCCGATGATGCGAGCGATTTACACTTATTTAGTACTCATAGAAGAGAGGCAGAAGCTTATATAGTGATTCATGTAGTCACTTATTTAGTATTCACAAACTTCGCTATAGGGGAGTACTCAGCCTATTCATGATAATCTCAGACTGTATATAATGTGGCATAGAACATAAATTAGACAGCGAGGAACTGGGCACGATACGCTACGCTCCATGTTAGTACCCCACCTCTTGTAGCGGGCATACCTAGTGATTTATACTATTGTCTATACCTTATTTACTCGTTAGTGTTGTATATACTATTTATTTTATTACATGTTACGCTTGATAATGCTTTTATTGGGCGAGTGGGAGGAATGAATGAGTTGTTAGTTGGTGAGGCTAAAGTAAGATTTTGGGGGGATTAGGGTGTCATTCAGGGCAGTACGTGACAATTAAGTCAAACGTCACGTCTGTAGCACCTTATGTTAAATGTCTAGAAGAAATAGTTAGACAAAAGCACATTGGCCACGGTTAAGATTTTAATTTAGTCACATGTAGCTTTAGTTAATTCATTGAGCACGGATTTGTTCTCTGATATGTGTGTGAGCCTACCATTGTGAACTCGGGAGTGTGACAATGAAGTTTTATGTGACATTGTGAACTGCTAAGGAACTCTGTATAACATTGTGAAATCTTAATTTAACTTTATTAACTCTGTAACATTGTAAATTTTGAACGCCTTGAGTATAACGTAGTGAACTCTTTGAGTGTAATACTGCGTTCTTTCAGTCTCGTGAACTGGTAATTTAGAGTTATTCGTGACTTCACGACTTGTGCCTGTTCTTTTGCGTCAAGCCGTTAGCTCGAACTGTTTGGAATTTCACGAGTCGTGAACTCGAAAGGATGATGTAAAAGAACGGTGTTTTCAAGTCGTGAACTCGAAATTACCAGTTCACGAGACAAAAAGAACGCAGCATAACATTGTAAACTCTGAACATGTCATTGTGAAATCTGAACGTAACATTAACGCTGTAACATTGTAAACTTTGAACGTCTTGAGTGTAACGTTGCGAACTCTTAATTTTTAACAAAGCGAATTCTCCAGGTAACTTTGTGAATTATGAACCTAGCATTGTGAACTTTGAACATAACATTGTGAACTTTGAACATGTCTTGTTCAGGATTTTGTTTGTTGTAAATTGAGTTGTGTTCTGGTAACGGTAATTTTTTTCATATTCTACTATTTTGACAGTAGACTATGAAAATTTTGATTAGCAATGGGCTACCTTAATCTGTTCATTTTGCCAAACCTCTACACCTACTTAACAGATTTCCTTGAAATAAAGGAATAGGGAATGTTTTAAACATTCGCTGCCCTTTGTTTTCACAGAAATTTCATGGCAACGAATCGTTCAAATCATAAGAATATTGTCATTAACAAGCATGATATATATTTGTACTGTTGATGTGCTTCATAGTATTTATTTTGATAATAAATATATGTTGATGTGCAAATTATTTTGTTGACTTTGAAAAGATTGAAGTCCAATGCATATACATTTCATACAAGGGAAAATCTATCCTGCTCAACATCTACAGACAGATGGAATAATGCTGATTAAGTTAGAAGTATTTCTTCACTGTGCTTAAATCTGAATTGATGTGGCAAAACTTCAAAATGATGCAATGTGATCACTGATTTTTGGTCTGGCACTTTTGCAAGCCATAATGTCCCCAAGGGCAGTTTCAAGATCAGGGACCCAAAATTTTCTCACGGACACTCAAAATTCAAGTACCATGTATCATCAAAATTCTTTTTTAGTATTCAAGAATACATTCCCCGGAATAAAACCCCTAAAAATCAGAGCTTAAAGTAGGTCGGTTTCTGAAATATCTGCTTTTGAATGATGATAGGAGGTGGTTTTAAATAAAAGCAAGTTTTCTTATTCAGAGTGGACTTGTCATCTAAAAACACACTTTCCAGTGTTAATGGATGAATATTTTCAAGTACAACATTTATGTCTTTAACGTTTTTACTCATTGAGGCCTAAGAAATCATCAAAATTATCAAAATTTTGCATTATGTAGCCATTCTTTATGTGGAAAAAAGAAACGTCATGTAATCAAAAGCTGACACAAATATATAGTTGCATCAATATGTCTAAACTTCACATATATCATTAGCATAGAATCTTCTGAAGATATGCTGAATATTTGAAATAAATATCTCAATTTTTGTCCTTTCTATAGCAAATATAAAAGTGCATGCAAATATTCAGTTTTTTTCCGGAGAGGACATTTTTTTGGACAAATAGTTTACTCAGTTAAATAGCAATGAAACATATTACAGAATTAACATAGTTTTTTATTCAGAAAGATAACAACAAAATCAACTTAAATACCACGATTGGTATGTAATAACAGTCATTGTATTTACATAAAACTTACTTTTTATAATCAAATTACTGTTTCTGAAACAAATCGGTCTCAGATTCACGATGAAATGTAACCTTGAATGATGTTTTTTTTAATAGGAATCAAATGTGTACTTCAATATTACTAAATTTTTAGCACAAAATCTAAACATATTATGAACACAACATACTTTCAATAATCAAACTAAAACTTCCGGAAAGGACACTATTTTGGACCGGACACTTTAGACAGCTTAGCCAGTGTAAAGCATTACAACAAACTTCATACTCATGACAAACTCATCCCTGCAGTAATAGTCAATTATGACTGATGCAGAATACACAAAGAACAAACAAACTTTCTTAATTGCTAACAAACTTGTAGACTTGCTTTCTGCAGTGTGTATCAACGCCATCTCAAGAACCACGAAGAAAGTTGAAAGCTTTTTTGACAAAGTTTTACTTTTTTCACACATTCTTGCAGTTCTTTTCCCAGAAAATCGTTATCTTAACTTTCTTCGTGGTTCTTGAGATGGCTTTGAAAGTTTGTGCAAGATGTAACACTTCCTAAACCCTTACATTTCCCAGAAAATGTAGGAACATCATGTTTGCAAGGCCATGTGAATGTACCAGTGGTTGAAGTAACTTCTCGCATATAGCTCACTTCAACGGAGTCGCTTCCATCAACTGTTGTAATCTTAGGGATGTAAATATGTCTATGTCCCTTTTGTCCCTCCAATTCAACAGCCACGTAATCATCTAGCTGAAAAGAACTGGATGCAATATTACTGAGGCTGACATAGTGCTTGCTTTGCCTGATGTAACCAACAGTAACCTCAGGTGTGCCATCTACATGTCCGAATTCAAGCACACTGTCTCTCTCCACAACCCTGATCTTGGCTCCCAACATCTTTGCACTGAAGTGAACGGCAATGTTATCTGCTTCTTCTCCATTCTGACTTATTCTCTTGATGTAATCTGCCAGCGTTTCAGTGAGAAAGGCTTCTACATCACCAGGATGGTCCTTGCTCAGTTGTGTCAAGTACTCAACCAACATCTTGCGAAGTTGTTGCTGGGTGCATCCATTTGACTCGTGTTCATGAAGCTGGTGACTCAAGGTCCAGAAAAAACAATTACCATCTTTGGGCACATCCTGTACTGTTAGTTGTTTCTCAGCCTCTTCAAAGGAGGAATAGTATGTGCATACTCAGCAGCAGACAGATTGTATGAGTTGATGCTTTGCTGAATTACATCAGAACTATAAAAAGATATTGGCATGGAGTTAAAGGGAAAAAAACTAGGGAAACCCGAAACACTAGACAGCAGATTAAGAATTATAAGAGCACACCAGTAAGGAAAGTAAATTGAAATGCTTTAATTAGAATACTTAGACATAGATAATTACTGATCAAAAGGATACTGTCTTGTGCACAAAGCTGGTCAACAGTTGGGGAATCAGGCTCTTGTGCACAAAGCTGGTCAGCAGTTAGGGAACCAGGTTCTTATTATGCACAAAGCTGTTCAACAGTTGGGGAACCAGGTTCTTGTGCACAAAGCTGTTCAACAGTTGGGGAATCGGGTGTTTCGATTTGGCCACGCGAATCATTACAAGTTTCTCTTGCATGACTTTCTCTCCTTTTTTCAGCATATTATTCTCTCTTTGATGCTTCACTAATATTCTTGATGTTAACTGTGTGCTTTGCTCTCCCTCTTTCTCTCCTTTTCTGATGTCTTTGTTAGTTTTTTCGTTCTGCCCATTTCCTTTTCTGCTCTTCTTTCTCTTCTTCTGTCATAGTTTCCTTTTTCCAAGCATAATTCCATTTTTTTTCCTTTCAGCATCTTTCTTAAAAGATATATCTGGTATTGCTCAGGATTTGTGTCCTTAATGATTTTTTATAGATTTTGATGCAGTACTTAAAGGTTGAGGTGCTTTACCTTTTCTTGTCTGTAGCTGAATTTTAGTCAGTGACATCTTGCGTATGGTGTATATTCAAAGACCACATGACCAAATCACATGACTTTGTAAAACATGGGGACATAATGATGAAATCTAAGTGGAACAAGCCAGCACATTTTGAACTATGAATGAAGCTGTGTTGAGGCCACCAGTAAGCAATTTCCCATCACAAGGACAAAATATAGCAAACTAAGAGTGACATATACAAAGGAAGAAAAAAGCGTCCAAAACTTTGTCCTCTCCGGAAAGTTATATGAGCATGTTCTACTGTTCTATTTTGTCATATAGTGATACACTATAAGATTAACAAAACTTTATGTTGGAAGATAAACAAACAGTGATATTTCAGACATATTTTTGGACACATAGTCACAATTTAGCAGCATGTATCAATAAACTTCATGTGACTGCAATCTAAATAATGCTAATTTTATGACCAAACAAAGGCATAAAGTAAGAAAACTACAGCAAATTGTGCTTTTAATGCAAAGTTATTTATCTGCAAACTAATATAAAAGAAATGTTCTGCAGTATTTTGTACAAATAGCAAAAAGATTGTGAGAAAAGGTATACCACTCAAAAGTTCCGGAGAGGACATTTATCAGCTACCCGTGTTAAGACGTGAATTAGTAAAAAAGTATGCTAAAAGTGATAGTTTTTAATGTTCATAATAAAAGACAGAATATTGTTCTTGTAAAAGATGCAAAGAAAGTTTGCATCATTGTACCCTTTATAGTTTAAATGGTATCAAATAAGCGCTTCCGGAGAGGACATATTTTGGACGGACAAGTACAGTACTCATCTTTCAGCTCTATCCAAAGGTAACATGCACAAGTGGATGCCAAAATTAAATTTGACGTATATCAAACTACAATGAAGGATGTCTAAAAATATTAAATGGTACGTACAGAATGCAGTTACACCATGTTTTTAGCAAGAGTTCTAATTGAATTTCCGGAGAGGACATTTGGACGGACAACTTGTGTTTTTCAATTAATGCATGTAATATTGCCGATTGCACTAAAACCTCAATTGTTTTGGTGTTTCTGATGACTACTATGATTGTGTGAAGTGTTTAACCTGTTTTGTAATAATTAGAATTATTCATTTACACACACAGCAATAAGCAAATAGCTGTTTTTTAGAATGAGAAAAGAAAATGTCCAAAAAACGGATCATTTTTTGCCATTTCAGCACAAATAATGATATTTACATGAAATAAACGGTATTTTAAGCTCAAGTCAGTGAAGCTTTATAACTTGCAAACCCTAAAGTTCAACTAGCCTGTCACATTTTTGCAAAACAACCTGAAATAGGTAAAATTAGAAATGGGTCCCTGATCTTGAAACTGCCCATATGTAAATGCACTTAATATCAGTTTAATAGAATATGATGTATTTATATATTGATAAAACAGTGATATACACAGCAGTATTGATATGATTCTCCTAAATAGTAGAATAGAAGGCACAATAGATGTTAGAATTGGGGAAAGAAGTGCCTAATTTGGATATCTTTGGAGAAAAATGATCATGAACATTAATAAAAGAGATTGCAAATTTTTCAGGTTGTGGACCAAGACCTTAATAATATATGAATGGTGTATTACATATAAACCTCAGATACCAGCACATTTAAAACAAAACCTATATTAATGACAATATCTCTGTAATAGCTAAAATGCTTTTTCAAACGTATAAAAGATCATGCATGGCCGAACTCTGAGGAATGACCACCAAAGTAAAAGTACTCACAGTCTCATTGTGTGTAACAGCCAACCCTTATCTTGCCGTATACACTTACAACTACTTAGATTTTATGGTTGTGCATAATATAAACGTATTTACACCTCTTAATTAGTAATAAACACAAATGACATCTATTTTGTACAAGTGTGGAAATTGAAGTATTAGGTGACGAATTTAGTAGTCATTCCCAGAATCCGATTCCACATCACTTTCCAATGCACTATCATCATCATCCATGTTACTACATAATTACAATCTGAACATTTCAGTGAAGTAGAGCCCATTTGAAATGCACTTGCAGGCTGGAGCTTTGCAGACCCATGCGCATGTATATGCCACCAGTTCCAGCACTGCGTCTGGAGCAGGAACACAATCCATCCAGTGAACGACAAGAGAATCACTGTTGTCCAATTTCCAACCGTTCCCAATAGGGCTTGGAACAACTGGTTTTTTTTTATCAAGTGCCCTTTTCCAGATACCTTTTGGGGTAGCATGCCCATTAACTGTATTTGTGCAGACAGTTTGCACAGGGAGACAACTTGAACCCCTAGATTTTACCCGGTTTAGAGCTGAACAGGTGCATTGATATCACATTCAGCATTTTTGGCACCATAGAGAGCACAGGTGAACATCTGCAACTGCTTGAACACAGTCTCAATAATATCCCAAGTTATACCAAATGCACTGAAAAGATCTTGGTACTCTTCATTTTTCTTGACTAGCTGAAGGGCAGACAACTTTCCTTTGCCAACAAAACTGCTGACAGAATCGCACCCTGTGAATGCATGCAAGCCTAGAAGAACTTCACACACACCAGCACCCAAGGCATTTGACATGGAACTGATTCTCAATGTATTGCACCCTGTTTTCAGTTCCATACCTCTGGAAAATTGGGGTTGAAATCTTGTGGCAGTTCGCTAGACACAGTAGCACAACATCAGTGTCAGTGCTTGCAACAATTACACTTTCATAATCAAACTTTGAAACGTGTGCAGTGTGAAGCATCATTAAATTTTTTGAGTCTGCCTCTTCGTGCGAATACTTGAGTTCATCAACAGACTCCACAGTGTTGCCAGTAATCCTGTAACATTTGTCATCTAATGTGACAGAGAGAACAATATCGAGGTCTACCAACTTTGATCTGCAAGTGCTGTTCCCTTTCTGCCACTGTGCCACTATGAATCTGACAAGAGCAGTCTTATTCACGGCGCTCTTCTTAAAGTTGCCCCATTGCTGTACAACCTGACTGGGCATTATTGTCTTATAGACAATGGCGTTAGAAGGGTTTGCTTTGTTCTGTCGTGCAATGGTTTTGATTGACTGGTTCAGATAGACATCAAACACAACATCTATTCGTTTGCTAGCTCGGATTCCCTCAAAGCCAATGTGAACACTGCACTGGCTATGTCACCAAAGGTTTTCTTCTCACCATTCAGTTTTTGCACCAGGGACATGCCATCAACCACTACTGCCGATGGTTTGGGTATTGTGTCAGGTCATTTAGCAGTCTTTGCTAATTCGTGAGCAAATACCGATTTGCAGGTCTTCCTCAAACCCCCTTCAGGAGTTGTAAGAGCCCAAGGAACTGGCCCAAGAGGGTGACTCAGTACCTCTTGAATGTTTAGGTCCCTACTTTTACTTGCAAGCACCATAGTGCCAAACAGGTTGCAGTTTGCCTCTAGCACTGCTTCTCTACCGGACACTGTTACCTTCTGTTGTTGTTTGGTCATCGAAGAGAATGTTTGGATGTTATTTCTGTGCAGTGGATCTTCGAATTTCTTGATTGGGGAATCACTTTTAAAAAGTGAAGACTACTTTCCCCAACTTCCCTTGCCCTTAAAAGATCATTGCAGATAGTTGCATTCAGTGCCACACCAGGACAAAGAAACCAGATCAGTGTTTTCACTTGAAAATGGGTTGATCCAGTTATTCTCAAGCAGATCCATAACTGCTTAAACATCTTCTTCATCTTTTGAGATTATAGACTTTTAAAAGTCATAATGAAGGGAAGTTTTGCCATCCATGCTCAGAAAAATGGATCTGAACTCAGCTGTCATATAGTACTTGTGAATTGCTGAGGGTTTCAGATTGAAACCTTTAGTGCTACCCGGTGTTTGAGTATCTTTATTGACAATTCCTTCCACTGCTTGGTCTACAGGGATATCAGCAAAAGGGGTGTACTGCTCATTTGAACTGCAAACCCTCACTGTTCAAGATACTCATGCTGTTGGGGATGCACTGCAGGCAAGTTAACCATGTCATTGTAATATACCTGGCATACTGTTGATGGCAGAGAGATGCATTTGCCAGTTTCTTTCATGTGATGCTCGCAGCAGTCTTAATATGATGTCGACTAGATCAATGTAGGACATCCAAAAGGGCCAGTCATTTCTGAGGATTTGTAAGTACTCCTCAAATCGTTTCATCACATTCTGGAATCTAGTCTCATCAAAGACAGCATCGTGTGTTTGCGGTGTTATGTCTTCACATAACTCTCCAATGCACGTTTCAAGTTCACTGATGATATCTTGTTCATTTGGGCCCAGAGTGTGTGAATTTCTTCCACACTATGTGAAGCAGGGCTTCAAACATAATCTTGTGAAGCCTCACTGATCTGTTGTACGTTCTGCCATCTAACACATTGTTGATTGAAACTTCAGCATCAATCTCAGCTTCGATAGTCAGATCCCTGAGACCTGCATCTGAGAATCATGTGCCTATAATGGATAGCAGACAGCATGTAGTGTGAAATGCCCCCATTCTCAGAACAACCTTGTTGAATTTGTCTGGTTCTTCCCAGGTTGTCTCAGCAGCCTTCGCATACATTGCCTGGTCTGACACACATACAATGCTCTGCAAGTGCAAGGTTTCCATCATCTCAGTAGACCACACAAGCACTTCATGTACAGCAGACATACTGGCGACAGGTGCATTTATGGTAGGGAAGTAACCGATAGCGTTATCAGTGACATGTGAATGATGTGACATGATGTTGAATCCCGTCCAAGAGGCAATGTTCTGGGCATTACTTTGATGTAACCGACATAAAACCCACAGCAGATTCTTTGCTCTTGCTTCTCCCTCAACACGGAGTTACTGTACTTCTGGACTGGCCATGGCGGAGGACCATATTGACTTCCTTCATTGTACAAAAGAATGGGTTGTTCATCAAAGGGGATGCTTATTTGACTAGATTTTGGGATTACAGGTTCTTGTACTTTTGGTGGCAAGTGTGGACCATAGACCTTGGTCTGAATTATGATACAATTCACCCGATGGGAGTACCTGGACCACTCAGTGTTTCTTCCTGCCTGTCAATATTGTCCTTACCAAGAGTGACATTTGCATATGGTAAGGTGTTGGATGGCAGCGCAGCAACCGAGTTTGGACTCGGGGCCATCTTTTTCGGACACAAGGCAGTATCAATCTCTTGAAGGGAAGAATATGAGATTCCATGGCCAAGATGGTTGAGTATCTGTATACATTGGACATTCCCAGTCAAAGACTTGATTGCTGATGGTAAGATAATGTGTTTTGGTGGCCGAATCTTTCCACCGCTGACAGCATATAACAAATCCTGACCAATTGAAGTAACAGACCACATGGTTTTCCGAGGCAAATCTGCACATTTGGATGTTTTGCCTGTGAGGAGTGTTTTCAGAAACAGAGTAATGCTAGGTGGAATGTTTGGGGATTTTGCATCATGTGTTTCTGGGTCTGGAGGCTATGGAGAATAGTGAAGGAGAAAACGTGCTCCTTTTGTGTCATTTTCAGTTCGAATACCACACATACTGATAATCAAATAAGTCTATAGAGTAACCTAACCAGAAATATTTGTTAATGGGAATTTATTTATCTTTATTGAAAATACATGATAAAAATCTACGTAGACTGATTCAATTAATAGCAGGTTAGGTCTGCTGCACGTTTGCAAAGTCGTGTTTCAACAGACGGGGGTCACCTGTTAAGCATGCCTTGTATAGCAACTTAGCTTTATACCAATGAGTCCAGTAAAGGTTTTCTAAAATGCACACACAATAAGCTTTCCAAAAATGTAAACATTTCATATTATTGCTAAAAATCAGGACCGCTAAGAAAACTTTTTTGTTTCATTTTACCATATTTTTTTGCCGATGTCGGCTACTTTAAAGATTTGCTTAAAATATGCTTAAATCTTTACATAAAGTTGATTTTCTAGTTTTAATTGAAAAACAGACTTGTTAAGCTTCTCATATATGTATCATGTGCTTAAATTTATCAAACTATCATTTGTTGAGAATACCACAAATTTGGTCATGGTGATTTTGACTTTCCGATGATAAATGGCGGCCATCTTGAAAAAGTGCCTAGAAAAGCCCTTAAGCTACTACTTACAGATTGCTATCATCCATTTTCGAATTGTAGAGACTTTGGGCTTTCCGATGATATATAACACATTTACTCCCTCTTTTTGGTACCCCTGACTCGATTTTAGGGGGTTCATCCCAAGGACTAGTACTGACGTGATTAAGGCATGGACTAGCTGTTCAGCAGCAGAATCAGGGAGAATATGTCGAACAGCACCAACATTCCTCAGATGAAAATTAACTGATTTGCATATACTTTGAATCTGACAATGAAAGTTCATCTCGGAATCGAACATAACGCCAAGATTACGACAATTTTCAGATGGATTTATATTTGATTCTCCTAGTTCGAATTTAATATAATTTGGTAGATTGAGTTTTAAGTGTGAAGATTTTAGAAAAATAAACTGTTTTTTCATCATTGATTTTTAACTTGCTCCGTATCATCCATGTGCGGATGTCGTTCACACACAAGCTAACACGATCAAGGTCTTCTTGGAGATTCTGAAAGTCCGTGGCACAAGCAATCTGAGTGTCATCCGCATAGAAATGGTGATCGAGACCATGATGATATAGGAGATCCTAAGGGCAGTGTATACATGGAAAAAAGAAGTGGACCAAGTACTGATCCTTGCGGGACGCCAAATGCCAATTCACTCATTTCAGACAATGCACAATTTATTGACACACATTGAGTAAGTTCTTTAAGGTACGATTTCAAAAGACTCAGGACTGGTCCTTGCAAACCAACATGTGTTTCTAGAAATGACAGCAGCAGTTCATGATCCACTGTGCCGAAGGCAGCTGACAAGTCCAATAGTATCAAGAAGACACCTTGACCTTTATCCATGTACGACAGTATGTCCGTCTGTTCCTTAAGAAGAGCAGTTTCTGTGCTATGGGCTACATGTACCTTCTGTGCTGATTGCATTTTTTCCTGAAGGTCGTTGTTGTTCATGTGGTCCTTTATTCTGCTTGATACGATTCTTTCAATGACTTTAGCTAAAAACGATAGATTCGATACTGGTCGGTAATTTTTCATGATTTCGATATCTGTTGGACTGGTTTTTTTATAAGAAGTGAACTATTGCAGATTTTAATTTTGATGGAAATATCCAGATTGAAGTGCTCTATGTTCACAACTTTACTGATGTAGGGTGCAAGCTGTGGCAATACTTTGATTATCAAAGATGTTGGTGCAGGATCCAGTTGACAGGTGGCTTTGGATGACTTTTTGATGATCTTGGTTACCTCATCAACATCTGTCAAGCGGAAGGTATTCATAGGAGTTGTCCAGGGTTTATGAAGAGCTTCTAGATCACCATATATGACAATTCGGAAACAGTAGGCTCTAGATTTGTCAAATCAGTTCTAATACTGCCAATTGTGGT
>WLWI01003704.1_pt1 | contig 13092 bp, 10 predicted proteins | sample 6701501 | NCBI WGS metagenome assembly WLWI01 (sample SAMN12718690, study PRJNA515312) | sponge metagenome | isolation source: marine sponge | host: Mycale hentscheli | place: New Zealand: South Island, Marlborough, Capsize Point | collected 2014-11-01
AGGAAAGCAACTGTGAGACTGATTCATTTGGCCAATACTTGCAGTATATTCTGTATTATGGACCAGTTTACTTCCTGCTCATTACTGGAACCATACTCTACGTCATCATCTTTATCAATTTATCCAGGAAACAAAGAAAATCGGTGTGGGTGGACGGGTACCAAGTACAACATAGGCTGAAGAAAATGAAAACTGAACTACTGTCCCTGATAGCCTATCCCATAATATTTGCAGTCTTGAATATTGTGTCGATTGTGAATCACACGTTGTTCGTGATCCGCCCTGACGAGCCATTACTGGCGGTGTGGTATCTAGCAGCTGCTGCTTCTCCAATGCAAGGAGGGTTTACTGCTCTAGCCTTTGTGCTGATCACGAAAGAATGGCGGAATATATCCTGCTCTAAGCTGTGGGCTATGTTCAAGAAGGAGAGGCTGATTGAGTGGTACCCCATGGAAAATTATGCAGTGACAGACAGCTACACTGGACCAATGCATGAGTACACAGCCTACCCACCATAACTGTAGAACAGTCTCTCATTATGCTAACCAGAAGAAACAATGTAGCCAACAGCCAACGGGTCAACACATTTTTCACAAATCTAGTCATTGCCACATTTATCTTTGATGACTATTACCATGTGCTACAAGTATAATGCTTATAATAAAGAACCCAGGATGATTATAGCCACAGTGTTGCTAGGGAGAAAGAGGGGAGATACATTAGTGTGGTATCAAAGGAAAACTAAAAACAAAAAACAAAAAGACAAAAAAAAAAACAACAACAAAAAATAAAAATTGTAGCAACCAAAAACTTGCAGGCAACTAAATTAAACTTGGCTAGTAGTAACTGACAGATTATCGAATATGGCAGAATGTGTCTGTCTTTATTAATGTCTAATTATAAGGCTAATTGTAATAGTAATTTCAATATGACTCACCATACAATAAGCATTACAAAAAAAAAAAAAAAAAAAAGAAAAAAAAGAAAAAAGGATAAAGTAAGGGTCTGACGATATTAGGGAACGAGTCCAGTAGTACGATGTCATGCCAATGTCACCAGACTTCACTACTACTACTACTATTGCCAATTATGGTCTCACTCAAGGACAATACTAACCCATCCCAATTAGTACTCACTCTTACACAAACCAAACAGACTTCTTGAAGATGGGAGTTATGAGTCACCTAGCTGATCCAATGAACGGGACGGATGAGCTGAACTGTACGAGTGTGTTTGACGATTCCAGTTTCCTAGGAGTGGGACTGTGCAGGGCAGTGCTATCCACTGTGTCAATCATCCTGTGCTCCTGCGCCTTAGTGATGATATTGACTATGAAGAAATGGAAGTCCCTCAGTCAGAGGCTGGTCCTCTATCTGCTCATGGCAAGCACGCTGCAGTCAATCTCCTCTTTGTTGTCGGTACAGTTCAAACCAAACCAGTCTGCCGGGTTCTGCAAGTTGAGCGGCTTCATGATCCAAACTTCTGTCTTGATATTCCTGAATGCTATACTGTCCATCACCATCTACCTGTTTCTACTCATCGTGGCCAACTTTAACTCTGACAAATACAGAGTGGTGTACTTCCTTGGAATTTTCCTGTCCCCACTGCTCATTACGTGGATCCCGTTTGTGAAAGATGCGTACGGCAGGGCCGGAGCTTGGTGCTGGATTGTGTCTGTGGACAAGCATACATGCAAGCACTCTATGTTTGGCCAGGTCATGCAGTATGCACTGTATTTTGTGCCCATCTACATAATACTTCTTCTTATGGTCTTCTTGTATCTAACTATGGTGATTAACCTCTTGTGGAAGCAGAGAAAACAGTCCTGGGTCAGCAGCCAAGAGACCAAGAACAAGTTGCAAATGATGAAGAGTGAGCTCCTGTCATTAGTCGCCTATCCTATTATATACACTATCCTGGGTGTCCCGACGGTATTGAACAGAGTGTACGACACATTGAACCCCAACGAGCCCAGCATAGCGCTGTGGTATTGTGCTGCGATAATGGGGCCACTGTATGGAATATTCACTGCCATAGCGTTCACAGTAGGTACCAAGATGTGCCATGACTTCTCATGCTATAAAGCCATGGCTTTATTAAAGAAGGACAAATGTGTCAAGCCTTACCAACTTGGTAAAGGAGTTGAGAGTGACAACTTGATAAAACAGAACGGTTATGGAACTGCTCTCAAACAATCTCACGTGTAGTTCAGTGGAACTGATTATCTTGTGCTATACTCATTTAGCTTTGCTTTTGCACAAGTCATTGCAGACTTAAAATTCAATAATGTAAGATACATAAAATAATATAGTACTCATCCCAACCGTATTGCTGCACGGTCCATACCAACAGAAATAATATACCTAATGAAGCATCAAAGGTGCAAACCCTCAGTGCTACTATAAACAAGCTAGCTATTACACAATCATCTCAGACCAAAAGAATAATTTATTTATTTTAATCCAAATGTTAATATAGCCCAAAGAATGAAAACAGTACATGTAAATGCTGTGTTTATAAGAGAAGCTAAACCAGTCATACACACTCTGTGGTATATATTTTCAACATGGAATTTCACTTCCAGCACTCAGTTAACTTCCTAGCATAGAGTCAAACTACCGCGGAGAGCAGGAAATTGTTTGCTCACATGATTGTGATGTGAGGATAGTGGGCGTTACCCACAAAAGCTAGTGCCTACGCTGAGCTGACAACTTCACATTTTCTCAAAAGTTAGCCTTAGGGGAAAAAAAGAAAAAAAAAAAAGAAAAAAAAAAAAAGAAAAAAAAAAGAGAGAGATAAAAGTCTTATATCGTTGTTATGCCTAAGTTCATACCTATGGTTAATTGTCAGTGATCTCCAAATCAGAGTGTGACAGACAGGATGACTACTATAACCCTCCGCATGTATGCTGAGGGTTAAATTATTCGCGAATAGTGAAGGAAGAGGAAGGGAGAAGGCTTGAGAGTGAGGTTAACACACACACACTGTAAGTACAACAGGCATGTAAGCATTAGGGATTCTTTAAATATAGTGATAAGGATAGAGAAAATTCAAGCAGAAAGTACAAACGAAAAAGCAACAACAAAAAACAACAACAAAAAAACAAAATTTTCTTTCAGAAAGGCCACAGTTTCTAATGTAAAAATTTTAAATACTTACTGCAACTATTTTTTTTTGGTATTATACATTGTTTCCATCATCACCTGATAACTACACCAACAACTACTACAAACTACTACAATTACAACTACAATCACTAATGTGGAATATAAACCCTGCATATTGTAGCTTCATTTTATCCAGGACTATGAAACACATGCATATTGCAGTAAGTTGATACAGCACATATTAAATAATTATTGATAACACTCTCTCACACACACACACCTACACACAGAGTGCCATAAGTTTACCATTGACTGGATTTAGAGACCATTGCAAGTAAATTTGGGAACCTACCAAGTTATGAATACAGGTTCCATGTATCACTAAAAGTAATTACTGGATAGTTTGAACCTTAAAGATATTCATGGCCATAAACTTCCATAGCAACAACACGCAGAGGCATAAGGGGTGTAGAAAACATTGACAAGGAAAAAGTGAAGCTTTGTTTGTGGCTTTACCACATGACAATGGAAAGTATCCTTAGACTATCAGCACTGTGACTTCAAGTTCAGAGAACTACTACGATTATTGGGAAGAATGAATGACTCTATCAACTGCAGCCTACCATTTCAGAAGCAATCCTTTGTGAATGCAGCTATAGTAAAAGCCGTCATGAGCTTGGCTTCCATTATCCTGTGCTCCACTACACTTTTCTTCCTCGTCCTCTTCAAGCAATTCAAGGTCTTTAGCCAGAAGATAGTCATATACCTGTTTGTTGCCGCCATCCTGCAATCCACTGCTTTCCTCCTCAACAAACTGGATTTTGATACCACCAAGACTAACACTAACTCCTATGTTGCTTTCTGCATGTTCAGTGGATTCCTGACCCAGATCACGACCTGGATGTTCCAGGGAGCTGTACTAGCCATTACTGTGTACCTGTTTGTGCTCATTGTGATAAACTACGACACCTCCAAATACGAACTTGTGTACGTACTAGGAATATTTGCCCTACCCTTGGTAGTGAACTGGATACCGTTCATCAACGGTACCTACCATCGTGCAGGCCTCTGGTGCTGGATCAGATCCTTCAATGACGAGACTTGCAAGAGTATCCGATTTGGTGAGGTGTTGGAATATGTCTTGTATTTCTTACCCATCTACCTAGTGATTGTCGTGGGCTTCATCCTGTACGTCATAATGTTCATCGACATCTTCACGAAACTGAGAAAGTCCAGATACACAAACGACATCGCAAAACAGCAGAGGCTGAAGCTCATGAGAACTGAACTCATATCCTTAGCCGCCTACCCAGTCATCTTCTTCTTCCTGAATATACCAATTATAACCAATCGAATACACGGCTCCGTGAATCCCACAAAACCTAGCTTGTTTCTATGGTACTTAGCAAGCATCGCTGGTCCCTTGCAAGGCATAGTCACAGTCATCACCTTCACGACCGCCACAAAATGGTGGAAAAATCTCTCCACCATGAAATTAAAAGCCCCATTTGTCCGCTCTAAGAATGCCGAATCTTACACGATCGATGACACAGCTATCTCCGACAGCCTTGAAACCACAGTCCGCCACTACAGAGCCAAGTACTCCAGGTACAAGGGAGAAGATCGGGAACAAAGCTGAGACTAATCTGTCAGCACAACTGCTGCAGAAGAAACAGAACTTAAATCACCCAGAAATTTTACTATCTTATTGTACAATAAATTGTTGAGTTGTAAAACTACACCGGGAGTCAGTCATATAAATAATCATTGACAGCATTATACTCACTTCTTTTATCCTGTGTATTTCTTTTGTAAAAAAAAAAAAAGGCTACATCAGACATGTCAGAAAATATTTTCTGACATGGCTGAGATGTAGCCTTTTTTATATATATAAACTAAACAATAAGTAATACATAATTATGTTCAACTTCTTTATTAAAGTGCGCAAGTCCTAGAGTAATCAGCAATAGAACTGCAGAACTTTACATAAGTAAAAAAGACACTAATTATACCCAAAGTGACATCACTTCTGAAAAGCAACCCATAATGCTACATCCCTCCAGCAGAGTCTGTCCTCTAATCACACACCCACATACACGCCCACTCACACACAGACTGACAGATAGACAGACAACAAGTTTACCTGCTCTTCACATACAAACAACTTTTAGCCAACAATCAACAACACTGCTCCACTCCTGGCTATGGTGACTGTGGTAGAATCACCACACTTCAAAACAGTGACTTGTATTCCCATGAACCAGCTAATTAACACTATTTACTGTACTATCTTTAGACATTCTATTTTTTAGTTTTATGCCATGTCATCCTTTGTGCATGTGCAGTCAGGCTGTATATATTTGCTTGGCTGTGCTATGTGCTGTTCAGTGTTGTGTCACATGCATTCTGTTGAAGTTTTATTCTATTAATTCTAAACCAGACTTGAAACATCTGTGTGAGGGATTATTGGGAAGCTTTGAAAAGCTTGTGGATACAGCTAGCATTCAACACTCTGGTAGCAGCCTACTTCCCTGGTTGTTTCCTGACCCCTTCTACCACATTTGGTGACAGCTCCTCATAGCTTCCACCACACCTGGTGTCCAGCGGTGGTCCAGTTATTTTCAGCACTGGGCTTGGAAACAACTTACTCCATCGACAGCAACCATCGCTTCATTGCAAGTTACTCTGTTTGACTGTTTGTCAGTTTTTTTCTCTCCTATTTTTAAAGTCATTTGTTATCATTGCAAGGCTTGTGTCCTTTTCAATTTGGTTATTTCTTCCTCTTTTGTTTCATTGCTATTCTTTATTCTTTGGCAGCATTTTGCTACATGAAGAGATATTTCCACTGTTACCTGCTATAAGTGTCATCAAACAGGACATTATGCTAACAGATGTCCATCATCCATTTCTGTAACACCCCAATCTCAACCTGTTCCTACTTCCAATTCAACTCCTAATTCTCATTCTGAGTCACAACAACCACAACCAAACAGACCAACACCTGTCTCCAGAACCAGCAGGCCAACTAGAAGAGAGATTTTGGAAAGGAAAATATTTTGGCACTGTTGCAATCAGTCAAAACTGAGCCACAGCCAGTACTTACTGTCACCAGAGCTATGCAGTCTCAAGATAATTTGGCAACGCATGTTGCAGAGGCATTGCATGCTTCTGAAAGTGGCAATCCTTTGTCATTTGACAGTATTTCTGATTTCATTTCTGATACTCCTGATTCTTTCATTTCTGACACTACTGTTTCACATGAAACTGAGCCAGTAGCATCTGTTTCACCTGAAATCATCACCGATTCTGAATTCACTCTCACTGGTAATTCTGATCAATCATTGCTCATTCCTGTGTCACTCCCGACATTATCCTTTGATGGCATAACTAAAGATCAATTTAAGCAGCTTCAACTTTCTGATCAATCATTACAGCCCCTTTGGGAACATGCTAGAAAAGGAGAAAATCATTTTTTTCATCATGAATGGCATTCTGATGTGCATGACCTCAACATTAAACACCATTTCACATGCTTTGGTGGTTCCTCAGCAACTACGACACAAAGTCTTGGTAGCAGCTCATGAGGGTTTGGGTCACGGTGGTGTAAATACCACCAGGTCACTGCTTAACAAACATTTTACATGGCCAGGTCTTGCGGATGACATAAAAAAGCATGTCCAAAGTTGTGACAAGCGTTTGAGGCATACTAAATCTGGTGCGTTGAAAGTGCCATTACTGGAGCCTGAAGTTATTTCCCACAGAGGTGAGAAATTGGCAATTGATATAGTAGACCCTTTACCGACTTCAAAGCAGAAACTCGGATTCATTCTTACCGCTATGGAACTAGCCACTGGTTATCCTTTTGCCATCACCATCAGAAATTACACAGCGGAAGAAACTGCAAAAGCCATACTCTCTATTCTTGGTGCTCCAATACAAACATGACTGGCCTATAGTTTTCGATTTAGTTTTGTACTTCACCAGAAACACTCTTCATTCAAGGCATGGTTTCACTCCACAAGAATTGTTGTTCGTAAAACCAACTCCTTACATTCTATCATCCTTGAAATCAATTTGGTCTACTCCATCACCAACCAGCATCAACTTACCTCAATTCATTGCTGATTTAGATAACATGTTATCATGTCAACTTCATCGTGTAAAGAAAGCTTTGTCATCAAAACACTCAATCAACAGACTCACTAAAGAATCTCAATTAGCATCATCACTCAAGCAAGGTGACATTGTTTTTAAAAGGGCTCCTGGCATCAACAGATGCTTGGAAGCATCTTGGGATGGACCTTTTGTCATTTGTGACCTCATCTTCTTGGTTTAATCGCATTTTACTCAAAATTCATACCATCACTTGCAAACTATACCACCATTCTCAATTCTCACATGCCAAAGGAAGAGCCATTTGTTGTTCCCCCCACCAATGATTATATCTGTGCATTCAACTTTATTATCATTGCTATCAAGAATCACTCTTCATTAATCATCCCTGTCAATTCTGACTCATTAAGTGTGTTTGCTGATGCCTCTCTCACTCTGTGTGTCTATCGAAATTCGTCATCACTTACGCACACACAAATGTATCAACCATGCTACCAACACATAATGATATTCATAAGTCTCTACCCACAGAGCTGGCTACATTAGTTTTAGCTGAGTTACTTTGTCTGATGCATTCATTTGACCATTTTAACCACTGGAACATCAGTAACCTCAACATCATTCTCTGGCAATACTCCCAATTACTAATCAAGCTCACGCTAAATATATTGAAATTTCATCTGGCGAGCTATGAATTAACTACTGTATACAACTTAAAACTCTTGGGAAAAAATTTCAGAAAAATTGGATGAAGTGGAGAGAAGAAAATATAATCTTTGATAAAATGTCTTAGTGTTAGATTTCCCACTTCATAACCCATACAGTTACATTAATCTATCCAAATTAAAACACATGCGTACATCACCATTAGGTGCTTGAATTTCTCTTGACAGTATAATTTCTTACCTCTGGCATGCCAGCCTCCCCAAGTTCGAAAATCAACGAATCGGTGAGAAGCAATTCTATATCTTTAGGGGTCACCCGGAGGGTATACCCCACCATGCCAACACCCGGCCCACCAACTCTGGCACATCGCTACACTCTTCGACACCTTCTGTCTCATTGTCTGGTATGACACCAAATTTCATCATTCTGATGAAGTTTGGTGAACATCTTAGGTGCACAGGCAACTTTGCAGCACCTAGAGCAGGTGAACTCGGTGAGCAGTTCATGATGGAAGTGCTTACTCACGCTACCATGCACAATATAAAATATGGAAATGTCCCTAAGTATGGCTGGCACCTCCAATAAGGCCCTGTTCTACAGTGTGGCATGGCATGTTCTAACTCTGCCTCAGCCCTGCCTTTCTAAAAGAGGTGCAAATAGTAGAAGCTAGACCTCTGATTGATCAGCTGTGAAAAAAATTCTTCAATAGTCATAATACCCGAATAAACACCTTCTGTTCTCCATTGAATCTGTATGTCATCTAACATTCTCACTCCCACAATATTCAAGACCTCAAGAATTGACAAAATTGTGTGGAAATGCTACTACAAACAATTATTGTCCTAATATCATCTGTGAAAGGCAGTATCTTCTATTCCCTGTCTCTCACAAACTTTCTCTTGATCAACTTGATGAGAACTCTTCTTCTTCCTCATGTAGAATTGTCTCACAACAGTCGCTGTGCAGTGCTTGCAGAGAGTTTGAAGTTTCTTGTACATCACAGGAACAGGAAACCTGCTTTTGCACAGGTAACACATTGGCCATGCGTATAGATCTTCATGGAGAGGCAGTCTAATGTCCTTATTAAATGATTATGTATTGTGAGGGACCTCCCTTACACGCTTAACTGGGGCGTAATTCCAAGCACTCCTCCAAGGACCCACAACAACAATATCACCAATCACTTGAACGTCACCTTCGCCAGCTCGAAAGTAAACCTTGTGTGGCAGAGAACGCAAACACCAACTTGAAAATTTTCACACAATTCAGATGGAGTTTTAAATAGATATAAATTCACAAAATAATTTATCTTTTTGTAAGACTAATAGAAAAGCCTTTTTAGTTTCATTAATGACACAAAAATTAAAAATCATATATCATAAATAATGAGAACACAGAAGAAAATGGATCGCACAACATGCACAAATACGAGGCCTATGAGAAACAGTCAGTAGTAACTGCAGACTTCTTCAGTACACAAACACTAGCAAAACTCATCCGGTACTTGTTTTGTTTTCAGGATTGCTTGTCGTCTGTCTGTCGACATCGGAACTGTGAAAGGCAGTATCTTCTATTCCCTGTCTCTCACAAACTTTCTCTTGACCAACTTGATGAGAACTCTTCTTCTTCCTCATGTAGAATTGTCTCACAACAGTCGCTGTGCAGTGCTTGCAGAGAGTTTGAAGTTTCTTGTACATCACAGGAACGGGAAACCTGCTTTTGCACAGGTAACACATTGGCCATGCGTATAGATCTTCATGGAGAGGCAGTCTAAATAAGTGAAGATTCCTATTCCTAATCTCCATTGATGAACTGCTACAGTGAACAACTACTATGGTCTGAACTGAAACATAGGTTCTGTGTGGCCTTTAATAGCATCCAGCCAACAGCCCCACCCAACTAGCTGTGGCTGGTACATTTATTGTTCTGATACAAGCGAAATATTGACACTTGCAAAAGTGGATGTGGTACCTATTGTTAGAATTGGTTAGAATTGGAGATGAGAGACAACAGTGGAAAGCCACATAAACAAAGTCAGTGACTCTTATCCCAGCAAGGAGAAATACTTAATCTACACTGCAGATGCCTCATTTAGTAGTACCTATACATATTTACTGTCAGAACGTGAGGGTTATATGATTTTTTCCCCTCCTTGCAGATTTCTTAAATTTACAACTCCTTAAGTCTTCGTTATTGTTGTAATAACAAACGGCTATAGTAGATAGTGTAGCTCTAGCTTGACAGAGTGAGGCCATCACCAAATACGGTAAAAACAACAACTCTAAATGTACTCTGTACTCTGAGAGGTTGTTATCTCGGTGACTGTGTGTGCTCATCAATAACAGAAAGTTTATGCTAGCTACTTTATAGTGAAGATTTAGATTACCTGCAGTATATTCAAAGTGTGACACTCTTTCAATAAAGGCTTGCATGGAGAAGAAGATCTTGGGAGATGGTAACACTAGTTGCTCTTCATTTGGGAATCAGGATTTAATCAACGTGGCCATGGTTAGCGCCATCTCTGGCTCATTATCTGTGATATCCAGTAGCTTGGTTATAGCCTTGATCATCCTCTTCAAGAAGTGGGCGTTCCTCACGCAGAGGCTTGTTCTTTACCTAGCTACTTCCTCCTTGCTGAATGCCATATCACAGATACTGCACCGTGTCAATTACCATCACCCGGACACGCCCTACTCACTTCACACCTTTGACTCCAACTTCTGCATCTTCGGAGGGTTTCTGGAGCAATCAACGTCATGGATGCTATTAAACTCCATTCTGATTATTACAGTGTACCTGTTTTCCATCACTGTATTCAAAAGGCACCCCAACAGGCTAGAGATCCTTTACCTCTTTGTAATATTTGCCCTGCCATTATTAATTAGCCTCATCCCTTTCATCAAATCTTCGTATGGCCCATCAGGGGCGTGGTGCTGGATTAGAGTACAAGATCCAACAACCTGTAAATATTTCGCAGTGGGCCAAGCGTTCATGATAGCCCTGTGGTTTGTCCCATCTTACATCATCCTCATCATCCTGATTGTCATGTACGCTGCTATTATTGTAAGCTTGTACAAACACAAATTAAAAAAGAACTGGAGGAGTGCAGAAACGGCAGAAACTGTCCACTTGATGGCTGAAAATAGGAAAAAAATAGTCTCTCTTATAGTCTATCCCAGCATATACTTTGTGCTCATGATTTTCCCGCTAATAAACCGTATAGAGAGTGGCAAATACCGTAATAGGCCTACATTGGTGCTCTGGTATCTCGCGGCCATCAGTTACCCCCTGGCTGGTGGAGTGCTGGGGGTCGCGTATGCCTTAGACAAAGAGACCAGGCAAAGGCTGACGTGGGCACACTTTCGTGGAGCTATCAGGCAGTGGACAATGAGGGATAGTCTAAAGGAATATCCCATCACTCACGACCTTGAGGAAGAAGCATTGAACAACGGTGAGGAAGAGGAGGAAAAGAAAGGGTTATTGTCTGGCTTCACCAATTCTGTTAAATATGTGTGAATTTTTAAACTTTCACTTATTAAAAATTTTTTTTTTATCATGCAGCTTAATCACTATTAACCTCTCTTTATCATGTGCCTCTAATCAATGAATTCTCAGCTATATTGAAGTGTTTCCATACTACTTCAAAATGGAAAGAAATACAGCAGTCACCAATTGCTTGTAGTATTTCTAAACTATAATTGATTGATCATTAAAAACAAAAACTTTTAGTATAATGCCTTGAAAAAGGTCAACAGTATGTATACACTGTGTAAGATGACAAAAAATAATAATTGTACAGTATCATAGCCAAACTATTTGTATGGTGGATATACTGACAGGATGTAAGACCCAATGATGTGTCCAGTATTGGTTGCTCATAGCAGATATCTGACATACAAGCCATACGACTATGCAAAGCACAATAGAACCACCTCTACTAATTACAGTAATCAAATACACACATACACACACACACACACACACACGCGATACACAATAGTGAGTCTATATTTGGGATCAGTAGTAGTGGAATAAACATAGAAGGAAAATGAGTATAAAATAAATAGATACAACACAGCTACTCTCTCCAAGTCAGTATAATTCCTTGCACTAATGGATGCTATTCCTCAGAACTCCTCCAATGACTCTGTCCCAGTGGATCCCACCAGCTGCTCTCCCTATGAAAGTGATGACTACGCCTATGTAGCGCTGGCCAGTGCCATCTCAGCCTCTGTGTCCTTCATAGCCTCAACATTTGTCATCTTCCTCATCATATACTTCAGGAAGTGGAAATTTGTGAGCCAGAGGCTGATCCTATACTTAGCCATCTCCTCCCTGCTGGCCAGCATATCCACTATGGTGCATAGGGTTGACTACCACAACCAGACATCTTCATTCTACACCAATTTCTGCATATTTGGAGGCTTCTTTGAGCAAGTGACATCCTGGATGGTATTGAATTCAGTCACCACTATTACAACGTATCTGTTCATAATCGTGACGTTTCAACGTGACACAAAAAAACTTGAAGCTGTGTATTTTCTGCTGATCTTTGCCTTTCCAATCCTAATTAGTCTCATTCCTTTCGTGCAGTCATCTTATGGGAGATCTGGGGCATGGTGCTGGATTAGAAACGAAGAAAGATTCACGTGCGAACATTTCTCGCTTGGGGAGTACTTTATCTTTGCATTGTGGTTCATTCCAGTGCATATTTTATTGGCTGCCTTGTTAATAATGTACGTCACAATCCTGATCCTGATAAGACTTAACATGGACCAAAACAACCCGTGGAAAAAGAAAATATCTTTGGAAATCAGGAAGGAGTATCACATGATTGCCATCCGTCTAATAGCATACCCGTTCATCTACTTACTCCTCTCAACTTTCCCGCTCATGAACAGAATCCAGAATGTGATAGAGCTTGGGCAGCCCAGATTGGTTTTATGGTACATGTCAGCCATAGCCTTCCCACTGGCAGGAGGCTTGATTGGCCTCGCTTACGCTCTAGACCCTGACACCAGGAAGAAGCTCAGCAGAGCGCACTTCCAGGCAGCACTTCGGGAGTGGAAGAAAGAGGATAACTGTGAGGAATATCCTGTCCATTCTGAAAGTGAGGAGAGTTTTCATACCACATATGCCAAGAGTGGTACTGGACGACGACTGCAGGCTGAAGTTTAGGCTATTGGAGCCATTACCAGAAAGTAAA
>WLWI01003705.1_pt1 | contig 13090 bp, 11 predicted proteins | sample 6701501 | NCBI WGS metagenome assembly WLWI01 (sample SAMN12718690, study PRJNA515312) | sponge metagenome | isolation source: marine sponge | host: Mycale hentscheli | place: New Zealand: South Island, Marlborough, Capsize Point | collected 2014-11-01
AGTAAATTTTGTACAAGACATTACATTTTGGGGCACACAACTTGGCCGTTGTCCGGAGTAGAGAGTCAACCGTTACTTGGAGTCATAAAATCCATTACAAACATGCAGAAAATACTCCGTTCCCAACAGTCTGACCGTTGTTGAGAGTCTGACCGCTTCTCGGAGTCCCGTTGTAGGGAGGTTCGACTGTATAATATTATTATGTCTATGAGATGTTGTAATAATAATAATAATAATAATAATATCATCATTATTATTATTATTTTTTTTTTTATTATATAGAATTATCAAATAGTTTGAAACAGCATTTTATCAGATTTATTTTCATGAGAATAATTCCAGGTTTAACCTTTTATTTTATGTGATTCATGTCAGTGTCATTGCCTTGGTATGGTCATTTTTTATAAATTTCATTTTTGCTTTTGACAAGAGAAAATTCTGCATCATTGAGAGAAACATTTTGTTCACTAGTAATTATTCATATAAATATTATGGATTACTAACAGTAAGGTTTGTAATTTCTTCTAAATATTGTATAAAACAATGAAAACCAGCTAGTGTACAAAGTTTTTAATTGGTATTCATAGAAATATAATTACAACTGGAAACAAATTCAAGAATATTTCTGTTATAATTTCATATTCTTCCTCTATTAAAATCGACATAAAAATAGCTAAATTATAGCAATATACACATATCTATATAGTCACACACTATTAATATTTCTTGAATTTGGACTTCATATGATATGCTATCTTTGAGACATTTCCATATCCAAATGCCTCCAGTTTTTTGCCCTTGCCTCCATAGACAAAGTTTGTTCTTTGAACACTATGAGTTTGATGTCTAATAATTTAATAGAATTAAAACAATCCACAATAAATACACTTAGAGAGTGCTAACTGAGTCCACAAGATTTGATTTTGGGGGGAAATCACTGCTCTAATGCTGTAATTATTAGCAGCAAACATTCAAGTTGCAGTTCATTTAAACAAGCGATGCTGCACATGGATTATCATGTTCGCATTCTAGTATTGACTACTTTCTTTAGAAGCAATGTATGCTTACTTTAAACATGACTTTCTTTGGATAATTTATCATTCTGTCCTCAACCAGTTTTTAGAGAATAACATTTTTTCGGACTTTGTGTGATCAGAATTTGGGTTGATTAATATGTTTGTTATTTTTTAATTCAGCTTTTAAGATGTCTTATAAACAACCTTTTCCCAACCTAGAATCATATTCAACACATGTGTAGATATAATAACATTCAGTGATTGTGAATATCGGGTCCATCTTTAAAGGAACTGTCTTTAATTGAATGGCAATTTGAGGATTTTTTTTAGTAAAACAAGTACAAAAGCACTCCTAAAACTACCTAGCTATTACAGTATTATCTCAGACCAAAAGAACAAGCAATCTATTTAATCAGGCATCAATATAGCTCGAGCAATAAAATTGGTACATGGAAATGCTCTGCCTTCATGAGAGAATAAAATAATATACCCCAAAAGTAAGGGGTTTTAGTTTTATTTTAGTTAACTAAAACAACACTTAGTTAGAGCACTACAAGTCTTATAATTTATAATAGTTTGTGAATATAATCTAGAAGAAATGATTGTAGCTATCCTTATTTAGTGTCATTTTTATGCCCTTTTTCTAATTCACAATCATAAACAATACTGTTAATATATCAACTGAAAATTGGCACTGATACTGTGGTCTATCTTGCATTGGTTTAACCTTGACTTCAACATTACGTTTCATCTGTACAAAACAGCTATCTGGAGGAAATCTTTAATAAGGAGTACACATCCCTACTTGCGACTTTTTCTTCAACATTTCAACAACTTTATGTCAGTTGTTGAAACTGAAAATGGTTCTTGTTATATAACTACATCAGCCATTTGGGAATACTTAGTTTTTGTTTAAGTAAGTAGAATGCTTTAATTTTAGAATCATAGTTTGTCAAAATGAAACAAAGTTTATTAACTCCGAATTTGTTATAATTAACACCAAATAAACAATTACAACCCGCAGAAAACTTCTGAACATAACATAATCTTCATGCAACCAATGAAAGTTTTGCTCTTTTTGGATCATCCTTTACTTTTAGCATTAGATCATAAGCCTACCAATTAGAATTCGTACATATTTTGATAAGTACATTATTGACCATTAGCTATATCTCAGAAGATATTAGAAAGAAATGTTCATATCATCTTATTGATATAAATCATTTCAAATGAATTATTAGGCAAATTAATATATCAATGATACAAAGTAAAAAATATAGTGTGAAAACCCACCAAATTCACACCAAACTGGTGGTGTGAATGCCCACCATCTATACACAGCTTGTCCTTATCACTTTCTGATTAGTGTGAATGCACACGTAGCGTGAAATTCACACTCAAGGAAATAGCATTGACACTTTACCGAACATTAATTATATTCATGTGCAGGCAAAAACCAATGCTAATATCATTGTAATCTACCTTATAATTGTGTTGTACACTATAGTGGGTTAGGTAAGAGAGTTGACAAAGATTTTTGGTCCTCTGATTAATGAGATCCGGAATTCGGGCACAGAACATACACCAATCTTTTTTTTTTTTTAACTTGATATAATATTAGAATCAACCAAACTTGAAATAATTCAGCATTAATGTAAGTATAAGTTTACACTGTCTGAATTCACACTGAATTTGGTGTGTGGATCAAAATGATGAGGTGTGCAAATCATACCATATTTTGGTAAGACTATTGTTACAAGTGATTCACACTTAATTTGGTGTGAACTACACACCTTTTGGTTTACAGTGTAGTACTCCACCAGGTCACAATATATTGTTAACCACATTAAAGTAAAATTTGTCTATATCTAGCAATCAAAATGAAGGGCATGCCCCAATCAACTGTTCATTTGGTTTTGTGATGGTGAATCCAGTTAATTGTACAACAATGCAATTAGTATTATGATTAAATCGTCTTTCTGTTAAGGCTAGTTATAAAATTCCCAGTTGATATGTAGTCTGCTGGCTAATTATCTCTATCACAGCAAAATAGATCAGAGAATCTCATTTGCTGAGTAAGCATAAGGTGTGGTAATTGATTGTCTTTGGCAGAATCCCAACACCAGTCTCTCTTGGGACCAAATACACTACCATCCTTTATTCTACATTATTGTTTCATATTTTTATCTTTCCATTACACACAGTTAGGGAAATTAATTAAGCCAAGCAACATTTTCCTAATTAGTACATTCTGGGCTGGCATTAGTGAATAATACCTTTCTTTATTATTTCCACAAAGGAAATTTTGCCAATATTGTCTTATTAGAGAGTTAGCTATGCAGATATTAGTAGTGAATAAGGGAGTTCTTAGTTTGATCTTAGCTCTAGAAGCAAACACACACAAGATTTGAATATCACATTCATTTAATTCCATTTAGTATTATATTCATTAAACAATTTTACTAAATAATTAATTAAAATAATATATATATTATTTCTCACTTGCTATAGCTATAGATGTAGATGGTTAAGCAAACACAATATTTTATAATTTTATGGGAGGTTAATAATTATGTTTGATTAGTGATTATGTACATAACGTAATATCCATTCAAGTCAAACTTTGACTCTCTCAAAAGAAGTAGATAGTCCCAAAATTGTTATATTTTCCCTGTGGGAAAATGTTAGTAACATAAACTTAGATGGCTATATTTTGTTCGTGGCTTACTTCAGTAAAAAGAAATTCAAAATCATGAGATTCAGAACATCTCTTGAAGTCTACTTGTTAGTCATCAGTGCTCTAGTAATATTGCCTACACTGGAGTCTAGTAAGTTTATATAAAAATATATAGCTATAAAATGCAAGATGATACTACTTGAAAGCATATTTCCAGATTAATTAGGAACATGAATAACTGAGTGAGCTTATTAATGTAAGCAGGAGATTCCAGAATATTGCCTCACTATGTCTTTTTGTTCTGTGTTTGATGTAGCTGCTAACAATGGCTATTCATTGACATCAGATTCAAGTAGTTTAGAAGGAAGAATTTTTTGTCCTGATGTGTCGATTCAATTGTTTTGTGAAGCCAGACATGTCTCAGAAGCTGTTATCAGATGGTTTTATAGTAATTTAACAGAAAGTAGCAATAGTTATAAAGATCTCACTGCGTACTCACCAGACAATGCTCCTTCTTTACCACATAAGATTAATGCTATAGAATCTAATGCTACAGCAGGTGTGGAAGTCTACCTGACTGGATTTCAAAGAGATTCATCAAATTCATATTCTTATAACTCAACTCTATATATAAATACTTCGTTGTATAGAAGCCAAGAATACTTGGGATTCACCTGTGGGACCCATTTTATTAAAAGTGAAAGAATTGATATACAATTCAAAATTCAGAGTGAGTTAATGTGAGCTTATCATCGATCGAGAGAAGCGAGCGAGACACTATTAGGGGTGGATAATGTAAAATCGGGTATTATGTGTGTGGATGGTACATATGCCCTTTAAACGCGCGCGGTGCAGTTTTTACTCCTGAAACATGGCTTTTTAGGCCTGACTCCGCTTACTTCTGATAGTACAGCTTTAAGTAAGTCTTACTTGAAACATGGGCTATTGTGAGATAATTTCTTCCAAACGCTTGTTTTTCAAGTCTCAAAAAGTTACTGCAAACAGTTACTATGGCATTGAAACCCTTTACCAAATATAATTTGAAAACTTAGTCGTTTTTTAGCGGGGGCTGATAAATGCCCCTTGTTAGTTGTCAAGTGCCACTGGTAGCCAGAGCAGTAATTAAAACCAAGGAAGCCATAATTACTTGGGAGAAGCTGAGGTAAGTACTACGTAGTTCCATGTTTTGTTAGCAAAAATTAAATAAATAACTCTGGCTATTTTTTTTTGGTAGAGCTGCGAGCTTGTTCACCAGTTACTGGTAATTGAGGTGGTCAGAATTGGATACTACAGAAGTTATTAATATTCCTGAAATTGAGGTAAGAGAGTAATTCTGTATAAAGGCCAATTACTATGTACTTTTTGCATGAACTAAGCTAAAGTATATTATGTAACAGTACATGGGAGCAGAAAGCAGTTTTAAGGTGGCCAATCAAGCGGTGACGTTTGACATGCCTACAATATTGGGTAGGGTTTAAATTGTTTAAATGTACTTAATATTTGTGAATAAATGATGTAAAATTGATGAAAGCATGATAAATACTAATCAATCATACCCATTAGCTATTTATACCTTGTCAGGAAAGAATTTTTAAGTTTGACAGAATCTTACAGAGCATTCCCCACAACAAGGGAGGCAGAACCAGGTGACACCAGTGGTAAATAGTTTTATGTAACCAACTAGGTAGGCTTGCTCGATATTTGTGCTCAAGCGCACCACTACTATTATAGGCAAGCGAGACACTTACAGGGGTAACACAATTAAATGTATGTTTATTTATGTTGACATGCGTATATCATTTGGTACTTTGACCCTCATGTATTTTATATTGCCTTACTATGTCTTTCTGTTCTGTGTTTGATGTAGCTGCTAACAATTCATGCTATTCATTGACATCAGATTCAAGTAATTTAGAAGGAAATTTTTTTTGTCCTGATGTGTCGATTCAATTGTTTTGTGAAGCCAGACATGTCTCAGAAGCTGTTATCAGATGGTTTTATAGTAATTTAACAGAAAGTAGCAATAGTTATAAAGATCTCACTGCGTACTCTCCAGACAGTACTCGTTCTTTACCACATAAGATTAATGCTATAGAATCTAATGCTATAGCAGGTGTGGAAGTCTACCTGACTGGATTTCGAAGAGATTCATCAAATTCATATTCTTATAACTCAACTCTATATATAAATACTTCATTGTACAGAAGCCAAGAATACTTGGAATTCACCTGTGGGACCCATTTTATTAAAAGTGAAAGAATTGATATACAATACAAAATTCAGAGTGAGTTATGTGAGATTACTTGATTACTTAAAATGTATTTTTATACTTCTATATTCATCAAATACATGACTCTGTAGCAGATCCAATTACTCCATTGGTAAAGGGTCTTACTACAACTTACGCAAATGACACCCTACATTCTATAGGAGTACACTGGCAGCAAATGAACGTATGTTACCATTATCTACTTGAATGCTACATTATGTTTTTATAGTTAAATGTTTCTCAGAAGATCACCTGCTCAGATGTGTATGTTGTGGAACTCTATTACGAGATCTCTAACTCCAGTGGTCTATTGGACTATCACATAATACCCTATAACCACTGCATAGATATTGAATGCAACACATCATTCACTATAGATACAGTATTAGATTCTTCTACTGTGTTACGTGTTAAAGTTCTTACTACTGACTCTAGTTTACGATACAATTCCACTATAGTAACATTCTCTGAAGCAGGTAAGTAGTTTATTAGCTTATACTATAAATTTGCAGGCATTATGTTGATGCTGATATCCTCATGACTCCAATTTTGTCAATATTGTTCATATGTACTTCCAGCACAAATCAAATAGGAATCATTTCACCTATTTGTGTCTTATAATCACATTATGTCCAAATATATCAGCCAATATTTAATTTCAACATTCATTACAAGCCTATCTGGATATTATACTGTTGCTGTTGTAATTGCAATTGGTAATTGTAATTAATTAAAAAAGATTACATAATCCAAAGTAATCGTAATTGTAATTGCATTCTAAAAAGAAAAACAAATCAGTCTGTAATATTGTAGTTAATATTAATGAAATGTGGTAATCACCCATTACTCTTAAGATGTGGTACTTTAAGCCAATTCTGCAACATTAATCTTGATCCTGCGCAATAAACATTCATCTTGCATCTCAAACCATATGTATGCATCACAATCAATCTGATAGTGGTTTCACACTTTCCAGTGCAGCATCCAAGTTAGTAATAGTGTCATCTCACACTCTAGTGTCTGTGAAATTCTAAATTAGTTACAAGTTTCTTGTACCACAGTAATTGAAAAGTAATATTACCATTATATTATTGGTAATATTATATATATAATATATATTACCAGCATATTACCATTTTGTCATACTATACATATTAATTTATAAAGCTCCTTATCTCGTCAGTCGAGTCATCCACTACAATATTGAGACTCCGGCAAAGAACTGCTCCCCTGTTTCTATCTCGTGCTTTTCTTTCATTGAAGATATCAGAAACTGCGCGTTCCAGTACAGGACTAGAAATTCAGATGAAGAATTTGCAACAGAAGACATTCCAATTAATAAAACTGTTACTATGGAAGAGGTGAAGCTATTTACTCACTATGAATTCATGCTGATTGCTGAAACAGAAAATGTTCTTATCTCCTTTAAGGTCTTTGGAGAATTTAATTCCCATCCATGTAAGTCGGTAATGCTTAAAAATGAAAGTTAACCATTATTATAAGAAGTAGCAGTGTCACATGATGTAATGCAATATTGTGATAAAAACATTGTACTTAAATATCATAATAATGTGTAATGCAGCTTTAGCACGCCTTACATCAGCAAATGAAGTTCTCCTTGCGGTAGAAGTGATCCTTTTCTTCATTGGTTTTCTATTATTATTAGTGAATGGATTCTTGATAAAGAGTATTCACTACACAGGTACTAACAGCTAATAAGTACGCTATAAAATACATAATTATATACCATGTTATTAAGAATAATAATTATTCATTTTTAACTTTTTCGTAGTACAACCATTCAAATACAAAGATTTTTCAACCTCATAGCTCTTAGTTTTTTTAACATTCGTGAAGAATTTCGAGGTTTGAAATGTCTTCAAAAATCGATGAAAATGTTATGCAATATATTATAATATTTTAGATTTTTCTATGACATTAATCAGCATTTATTGACTTCCCTTTTTTGATCACAAGAATTTAATAATGATAGCTAGTGGTGATAATAAATGTGTTCCTTTTCTAATTATCCAGCACACACATTTGTTTGATTTATAATGGCATGAATTAACATCTACAAGTAATGGTGAACTCAAACTTACCTTGATCTTACACTGATACCTATAACCTTACTCAGTTTTAACATTCTGTATAGAAAATCGTTATCGTAATGTAAAAAGTCTAAGTGTTACTGAGTTTAATTAATTCTTAGTGGCTTGGATATCTTTTCTCACACACCACATCACACCGTAACATAGACATTTAGAATGTACTTATTAAGAAAACTTAACCCAACGGCTAAAAATGACAGGTAGCTAGTGGATAAGATATATTATTACAACTATCCAAAAAAATGTCTCTGTTAATGTTAAACTTTGATTACTACTGTGGGTAAACATTGAGTATATATCAAGAATTGAAAAAGATGTTTATGAAGGTGAAAATGTTTGAGAATATCTTTAAATCATATTATTTATTTACATACATTATTTTAGACAGGTATGGCTTAGAATTTTAGCAAGTTTAAATTTTTGCAAGCATGCATTAATATCCAGATGAGAATATTGCCATAAAACTTTTACCCATCTTGAACTACTATTATGATTATTGTCAATAATTGTACTACTATTTTGTATTGTAAAGTAACTCAGATGGTACTGGTAATCACCCAGGCTATCATAGTTAAACAGAGCGTGCTCATGGCAGTCGTAATTGCAATGCTTATTTTTGTTGGAGTTATTGTCTCAACACAATCAGAAGAAGGTAAATAGATCACAAGGGGAATAATTTTTCATTAATTTATTTATTGTATTCTACAGACCTCTGTGATTCAGAATGGATATCACTTCGGAATACCATGATAACATCAATATTTGTACTGACCCTGTACCTGATACTTGTAATGACAGTACTCTTGTCGGTGCTGTTATATAATAAATATAAAGGTAAACTGAAATGTATACATTCCAGTAAATTCAATAATAAATCTGAACTAACTCATAGAAAAGACTATAAATTGCTTTGTCTAGTATTTCTTTGAGTAATTATTTATACCAAATCTTTACCAGAAACAAAATTAAATGTGCTTTAAAAGTCGAACATTTTATAATACTATGCATAGGCCCTGCCAGTTATGCTAGCATTAGGCATGATGTCAGCACAGTACAGTAATTCTGGAATGATATATGCATTTGATGGAACAATAAGGGCAAAACTTGATAATTACAACATGCGAGAGGTTTAGTATCTCTTACCAAATAATCAACTTAGCTTCAAACTATGTCAAGGCAAGTTTGAAGCCAGCATATAGTGAGGATTAATGGTAGCAGTTTCAGCTTTAAGTACACACGATAGTTTTTCTAGTCCCACAAAAGCAATGGAACTGCAGGCAAACATGTGATCTAATAACCTCCTTATTTTTATTTACTGAATTCTCACAATATCAACCAATTGAAAGTTGAACTAGCTACCAAGTATTTAACTGCAGCTGAAGATATTTCTCCCACACAAAACCAACCAGGAAAGGGCATGAAAGATATCACATTGATCAAAAGTTTGCTAAGTGTACCTGTTAATTCACCCATTGCTGCAGGGAACATGTTTTTCCATTCTATGAATCAGTTTTACTAAGACAAAACTTCTTTTCAAGAATCTTGCATTGAATCTTCCTTAGCTAATGATTCAGTACAATGATAGTGACTGTGAAAATTAACTCAATCACTGATTTCATTGACCCTTCATCAATTTGTAACTCCAATCTCACACTATATTTCAAATTAGAATATTATTAGGTATGTGTATTTTTGGAATATACATGGTTCTTTTGGAATAATAGCGAACTTTTTTTAGAATATAAAATAGAATAATTCTAAAACTTATGAGCATAATCTGGCAGGTCCTGGTTATCAAAGTTGAAACAAGTAGCTTACATGTTAAATCCTAGAATGTACAAGTTTTAATAGGATGAGTACTACATAATGAAGCTGTTAAGTGTAATAGTATGTAATAGTATAAATGAATTGCTTTGTTTCTAGTCAGCTACATAATTTAAATACTAAAATACTGTGGGGTAGCTACATAGTATTCACAAATGTTCATTTGTAGGAGAGATTTACAATCTCTATTATTCTAAGAAGAAATCCAGTTCAACAGCAACACAACAGATAAGATCAAGAGAAGAAGAGAAGCCACAACAAAGATCCCAAGAAATGCAGCACATTACGCCTAACACTGAATATTTTGGCAGACTACCGGCAGAGGATGTAACACAGGAAGATGGACTGTATGACCTACCAGATGATAATACATCCATTAGATCACATGTTTCTCAGGCACAAACACAGATGGATTGCCATCTTTATGATGATATGGATGGCTTGGGAAAAAACCGTCCATCCTACACAGTCATAGATAAAAGTAAAATATCCCAACCAACTATATATAGTATGCCCCGGTATAACGAGGAAGATGCACAACACAGAGAGGAGACGATTTATGAATCTATAGATGAAGAAGTAAGTGTGAGGAAGATGAGGATATATTTATGTGCAAGTATAAACCAGAAAATGGCTGATTAAGGGCTTCATGGGAAGGACAAAAGTTTGCCTTGTGGTAGAAGTATATTATTTCACACATAGTTATTGCACATTGTTCTTAAAAAAGCTTATTTAATAGTATTATATTACTTTTAGAATCCATATCCAAGAGACTACACCAGCTCTCAGAAGTGATTGTATGGTTCATATATCAAAGGATTCATTTATAGTGATTTGTTAATGAATACATTATTATTCAAAATGCACTTTAGCTTACTGTTATTGTTAGTATTTTGACAGTGCCTTATATACCTTTTGTTTTGGACTGTAATACCGGAATTGTGATTACAGACATATGTTAAATAATCAATTTGTATCACAATAGACTTACCTTATAGCTATATACATTTTTTTAATACTTGGTATATAACATGTCTACTTTACAAAATGCAGCTTAGTATTGAAATAAAGATTTAAACAGGCCTCAGTTGAAAGAAAAAAATTTGCATCAGCACTATAGTTGTAAAATTTAGTTTTTGAAGTAGATAAATGCTATGCTACATTGTACAGCAATGAAACAATAGTGGGAATTAAAGTCCTATCAACCTCAACTCATCAAGACTGGCATATACTGAGGAGAGGAGCAGGGCAAATTCTCAATACAGCCAAACATAAAACTCAGGAATCATTTAGCTAGCTTACACTGCACTAGTAAATATAAAATATTAATGAAAATGACTTATTTGATATTCACGCAACACAAATAGCTATCATTGGAAGTGTGGTTATAGTGGAGATGCTTAATATTTTGTGAGTGCTTTTGATGATTCATTCTACACACAAAATAATAAATCTCACATAATAATATATTAATAAGCTAAAAATAGTAATCTATCAGTAGGGCCTGCAGAATTATGCTCGAAATTTATAAATTTCTTTTTTTATTCCAAAAAAATGTGTCATTTTATTATTCCATAAATTTTCTTATTATTCTCTTATTATTCCAGTTAGAAATAAGTGAAATAGTGATGACTGCAGTAGCTTATTATAAAGTTGGTGGTACATTATGAAATGAATGAGTAAAAAATCAGTCTCTTCTCATGAATATAATAATTGGTAAGTCTTTGAAGCAGTATCATAATGAGGTACAGTCAAAGACTTACCACAAATATTTTCAAATGCAAAATTAAGTGTTGTGGTTACCTAGTATTGAGAGTGATTATTGGTACCAAATTTGTATAGATATTACGTTTTGCATCATTAAAAGTAAATTGTATCAATAGTTGACATTCATTCATGAAGTGTACCACCATTAGGAAACAAAATATTAAGTATATCTAGGTGCTATCACTGCATCTTTTCATATTTAAAATTATTATTAATTTGGAGACTATTATTATGCAGCAAGGAATGAACACTAACATTGTAAGCATCTAGACAGCCATTTTCTAACACATGAATAAGATTATAAAAACATAAACAAGTGAAGTTTATCAAAATTTGAGTAACTTAACAGTTTTGTTTAAATGACATTGTAGAGAACAGCGACTAATCCAGTTACAATCAATGTTATTAGCCCTTTGATAGTTTCACAGTCACTACCACATGTTTCTACATCAAACAAACAAAGCAAAAATATGACAACAGAAATTTTTTTTGAAATTTTTATCCTAACTACTTTTCCTTTCCTAGAAAATATGAATTTTTCTCTGTTTATTAAATATTAATAGTGACTCAAATATCTCAAATTATAAAAAGCACCAATATCTGCATTATCTAATGTTACCTGCCACACTGAAAATTTGCTGTTTAATGACTGACTTCCACATGCCCAGAAAATAGTATGTAGTATCCGGCTGAACCTTTAATACTGTCAATCCATTACTGAGCAAGACAAGATCAGAGAGAGTAAAGTTTCTTGCTTCAAATATCTGACAATTGGACAGAATATTATTTGATGAAATCTCTCTGCATTCCACTGTCAGATCACAGTTCTGACTGTTGAAGTCAAACGCCACTCGTAAATCTGGCACTGTACATAACAAAGCACTACAATTCTAGCAAATTATTGTGATAAAAAATGTGCTAAAAACTATTATGTAAATATAAATTACATATTATAATTATTGTTTTTATTCTGAACCAAATTGAATATTTTCTAATTTTCTAATTAATTTGTGATAAGCCTATGTTCTGTGATGAACTTTGTTTTCATGAACTTTACAACATTGTACAAGGTACTTGTAAGTGGACTTATAGAGGGTTTTTTTCATTGTAACGTACCTGTTGTTCTATTAAGTCATATTAGCACAAGCTAGAGATATAAGTTGGGAGTAGAAGTACAACCAATACTGTCTAGATTCCTGGAGTTATTTTCATCCATTAGCTGAATTATATAGTCTGTAATACATAGGCTCCAATTTTTTGAAAACCAGTTCCAGGACATTGGCCACACCCCCTGTCCATGCCCAAATCATCGCTAACCACACCCAAATCACACCCATCAAAACCACACCCATCAAATTAATGTAAAAGCATAACAATTAAAATTAGTAGTTACTCTTTGTTGAGTGACATTATGGTAGCTTTCTTG
>WLWI01003709.1_pt1 | contig 13088 bp, 8 predicted proteins | sample 6701501 | NCBI WGS metagenome assembly WLWI01 (sample SAMN12718690, study PRJNA515312) | sponge metagenome | isolation source: marine sponge | host: Mycale hentscheli | place: New Zealand: South Island, Marlborough, Capsize Point | collected 2014-11-01
AGTATTCTGAACTTCCATTATTTGAACACTTCAGTTAGCTGAACACCCAAAATCTGAAGTGGTGTGTGCAGACTTGAACAAGTACTTGACCATGCCCCTTCATTAGTGATTTTACGTTGCATTTTTTTAAATTTTAGTGAAAGTGAAAGATTTATTATCTGTACTTTATAATTTAAATATGATGTTTTGTTTGTGCAATATCCTGGATTGACTACACTGACTTCATTATAGGTGTTCAGGGGTTGTAAGTCCCTGAGCAGAAGCTTCAATTCGAAGGACCACCTAGGCAAAGCCCTAGGATGCAGCATACACTGATGGCCTATTCTTAGAAGAACCAGACACCCATACACACAACTAAAAGTGCACTAGTAATCACTTTACCAATAATAAAAAAGAGATTGACTGAGGAAAGAGGCCTCAGGCCTTTTCATATGGAATGACAATCTTAGTGAGCATGCTCACCAAGCAGGATGTAATGTATGAATATGATTAGGTTCATGCAGGAATAATGTCACTAAGTGTCTGAAGGTGATATCATGGCGTTGTTTGGTGTAGACCCAAACAATAGGTATATCTTCTACATTTTTTCAAGTTGATGTCGTGTATAGTTTTGCCTTGTATTACATATTAGTAGGTAGGTATTAGTTATTTCAAGTTATTCCATTACACTTTTAGGTGTATATTCTTCATCTGTACAAGTGAATCTGACAACTACTAACTCTGTACAGTTTTGCATCCAAAGAAATGTTACATTTGTCTGTACTGTACAAACACAAACATTTCTGTGGACAGTTGGTTCTCTTCTTACTGGAAGTGATAGACTAGTGTCAGTTGGAGCAAATGGAGCTCTCAATACAGAAAAAAGTGGAATGTTTACACTAACAGCTGAGGGTGCTAGTGCTCCTAATTTTAGAAGTACTCTTCAAGTAATAGTATCTCCTGAATTAAATGGTAGCTTGGTGAGGTGTGCTGATAATGTAAATACAAACGTCAATGAAGAAGTCATGTTGACAACTCATGGTAAGTTTCTGTACACTTACTTATTATTATTTTTTACAAATAGTTAAAGTAAATGTATACATTTGCTTCTCTATCTGTAGGAGATGTGTGTAATCCAGGTATTCATTTTTAATTAGATGGATAAAATGCACAAACCACTTCAACATTTTAAAATGATGCATATATCGACTACTGGTGATGTTGTTATGTTCCTTGTCTTTGCAGCCAAAATTATATCATATGTTTGGACGTAGCTTCAGACAAGCGAGTGAAGCAAGTCAGAATTGGACATATGTATATATGTCATTTTGTACATTGACCCTCGTGTTTTTGCATTTGCTTGGTGATCCCTGTCCCCATATGCTACTAAACAGAATCTTTGGTTTATCGATCTTTACCAGAATCATCTATTGTTTACCACTTGAAATTAGATTGTGTCTGAAATATTTGCTTTTTTGAGCACCCATGGAGTTTATTTTCTATTCGTATTAGCGGCAGTGGTAAATTATCTTGGCTAATGCTCTGTTTGTCATAGTTATAGCCCTAACGCAACAGTAGTTCCACTTAAAAATCTATTGACCAAAAGTCAAATCACTAAAGTAAGTCATGTGTTTGTATATCCAGTGAACAAATATGTGTGAATATGTAGAATCTCTGGACAGGGAGTAGTTTGGGATCATTCTCCGATAATTATTAAATTAAATTAATCAAACATTTATTATTAGTAACTACCATGTCAAATATTTCAAAGTTTTGTTTGTGCTTGTACATTATTGTAGTTACCCATTGTTGTTATTGTTACCTCTTATTTGTTTCATTTGCTCTTCATTATACAATATTTTTTACAAAGCAATAATTCTTTTAATAGCACCACTATATAGGTGGAAATATTGCAGTAAAATGTCTGCAGCTTGAATAAATTTTTCCAGAAAACAATTGTTTATATTTCCTTTTATTTCTTTTACTTTTATCTTGTTTATTATAATAATAGGAAGTTTTTCTCTTTTTAGCAGCCAATACTTTTAATTATTATTTAACCTGATGTTTCGACTTCTTGCCGAAGTCTTCTTCAGGGTTCAAGAGGACTTCGGCAAGAAATCGAAACGTTGGGTTAAGTTATAATTAAAAATATTGGCTGTTACATGTAAAAAGAGAAAATTTCCTATTATTATAATTATTTCAATTACTTTTTACTTGTTTAATAATTTTATCTTTTATAATTACAATTTATGTACTTTTTTTACTTATTATTTACATTTACCTTTTACTTTTTTTTTAATTAATTTCGTTTCTTTATTTGTATTTTTTTTTTACTTTTTTTTTGGTTTATTTAATTAATTTTTTTACTTTTTTTTTGTTAATTCAATTATTTTATTACAAGTCAATTGGCAGTAAAGTTTCTAAGAATAGTTATGCTCCAGATCAATTACCATTAATCATTTCACACTAAAACTCACTGATTTATGTCTGTAGCTTTTGATAAGTTTGCATTAGAATATTAGATGGAAACATTGGTCAACTAGGAAATTCAATAGATTAGTACCATAAATAAAGGAATATTATTATAAGAATTAATATTTTAAACTGGTTCATGACTAACACTAATTCAAAACAAAATAATATAGCTTACATCCTGAAATCAGTTGGTATGGAATTTACCTCATCTGTAGATAAGTGGTCAGCAAAGCTTTACAACTATTTATATTTATGGTAATCAGTGTGTTGTTTTCATAGTGTAGCTATTGTTAACGTTCCCATTTTTTAATGAGTTTGTATAATAATGTAATTTTGTATTTTTACAGAGGTAAATTATGACATTTATATAACTTAACCTTTGTATTTATAGGTGCCCTAGATGCACCACTATTGGATAATATTCAACCATCAGCATATAGTAATAATAATGGATGGTTATTTAATTTTAAAATCATACAAAGTGGCATAGCATCATCATGTGTTATTAAAAATAATATTACTATCAGTGGATGTAGTCAGACTTACACTACATTAGTGGATGTTATAGAGTTAAATGCCACATACAACACTATGTCTGTTGGTGGATTACCAGTGTGCTGTGAGGAATATGAATTCATAGTGTTTGGTGTGGACACAGCCAATAGAGAAAGTGAATCAGTTACAGTGCATCAATCATTAGATTTTGCAGGTATGTAGTTAAATAAAGATTTTATCCAAAGGCATGACAATATAGAATAATACAGAGTATTATAATCATAATCATAGCTAGTGGTAGTAGTGAAATAGTCCTACATTGCTACATTCTGAGTCTATAATAGCATTATATGAATGACTAACTGAATGTCCACAGTAATCCTGCAGTACATGTAAGAGGCGTGATCAATAAAAAATAACTTTAGTAAGTAAGCTGCTGCTACATGTTCATTATTTCAGAATGAGGTAAAGTTGTATACTTGGTTGTTGATTCAACTTGGTACATGTTGCTGCTCTTCAATTTATTCAAGTAATATTAGTGTAATCTGCTTTATTTTTTCTCTACCATCATACTAAAATAGTTTTAGATTTAGCTACTACTATTTTAGGATTATCATTACCTATTTGAGCTCATTCTAAACTAAGTCCATATACTTAATTATGTTAAATAGACAAATCAAACAATGGTTGTTGTTGTTGTTTTTTATTATGGATCAGTATCATAGGAGCATTCATTCTACATAACACATTATTATTCAATTTTATATAATAAACTAGGTAGCTTTTCTGGAATATTTTCTGAAAATCAAATGGCTGGTGGAATTATTGAAGTTACTATTCCTCCTCTTCTTGGACCTCATGTTACTGACTATTTATACACATATGAAAGAGAAAGTGGAAGGATTTCTGATACTTGCAACAGATTCACTTTAATGCAAAACAATAGAATTGTTATTATGGACCCTTGCATGGATTGCAGTATTGAATTAACACCTGTAATATGCAACTCAAGTATATATCTCATTTTAAGGAAATTTTCCGTGAATATAATCATAAGAAGGCTTTGTAATACACATAACATAAATGAAGCAAGTACTAATCCTATGGTAAACCAAGTGTCCCAAACATGTAATACATGCATTTGGAGCTTAAGTATTGTAACTATAGTAAGCTCTGTGATAATTACTACACTTGTGGCCATAATTATTACATTGGCCTGCAAATTGAAGTAAGTATTGCCTTCATTATAGAGACATTCATGGTTTTACTAGACTAAGGGATGTGTAATTATCATATTTTTGAACTGTAACCCTATTATTAGGAATGTTATTAAGTATACTGCCATTTGTATAACACATAAATTATAGTTGATGCTGCATTTGTAAATACAATGGTTTAAAGTGCTGAATTTAGTATTACTAAAGTACAATAATACATCTATTATGTACTGAACATAGAAAATCCATTAAAGTAAGCAGGATGTGGCTTAAGGCAATATTTTCTCATATCGCCAGTAAAAGTGGTCACATTGGGTTATTTATATGCCCTCTACATTATACAAGTGTTTATTGCACAAGTTACTATTGTGTTCATGCATGTACAGTACATAATATATATTTATTATCAGGGGTGATGGAAGTTGTTTTATATTATAGCGATGAGCATCATGTACATCACATTTTATGAAACCATTTAATAATGTAATTTACTACCATAGATACAAATATTATATCTACCAATGTGATTTAGCTCAAATTAAATATAGTTCCAAAAAATATATTTTTTCATTTTTTTGCAATGCAATATTGTCTATAAGTTTTCAGCCTACACATGGTTTGAAAATGTATGTTCAGCAGTTGATAAAGTATCTGAATAGTTATTATAAAGCATTGAAGTTGGTATATTTCAGATAAAATGGTCTTACTAATTTTTCAATATGTGCTCGATTTCGTTCAGACTTTGTCATTTTTTAAAGGATTTTCCATAATATACGTATGCTGTAAATAATCTGGGAGAATTTGCAATTGAATTTAAATTTTTCAATATTTGAATCTTTAAAGTACATTATATTATTATGTCAGAAAGATAAAACATGCCATTGAATGCTCCAAACAGTGTGTGTTCTCAACAACTGCTGCTATTAGCATATCTTGTTTTTTTTCTGAAATCTTGCTGTATTTCTCTTTTTACAGTGTCCCAGCTTCAAAATATTGCTGTCTATGTAAAGACTTGACATCTTATATTTGTGAGCATTAAAATGACTGCAAAAATCCAGCAACTTTCACAGCATATTCATCCTTAGCAGTGTTTTGTATTTCTATAATTTCATGAGCGATTCACTGACTCTGGTACGCAGAGTCCAGCGTATAGAGCTATACAATATTTATTAAGGTTGACCAGATATTACTGAAGCTTCCACATTACTGCATTTTGACAATGTAGAAGAAATTGATGGAAAAAAGTCATTAACTTCTTCAGGCTCAGACTGACATTCAAAATTTGAATCACAACTACTTTCAGGTAATTGCATTCTGTCAGGATCACTGTGGATTTTCAAGACTGTATGTGACAGCACTTGGGAAAAAGCACCATTTGAGTAAAAAATTGAAAAATTTGTTATTTATACCATCTTGTAGAGCACTTTCTCTGGAGTATTTTGATACCAAGATTATAAGCAGGCACCTGCATGGTTCACTATAAATTGTATTAAAACACTAAATTATAATACTTATGCGAGACTTTAAGCAGGACCAACAACTTTCTCTTCTTTCTCCAAGAAGTTAAAGACATCTGGTATATCATGATAACAGCACAAAATTGCCCACTCAGTTCTGCAGTTGGTACTGGTCATTGTGATAAGCAGCTGGATCTTATTGGCTTTGTAAATCAAATTAAGTTCATGATCCAATTAATTAATAAATAACATGAAAATTAATACTTAGTGCTGATACACATACAAGGTGTAATATGTATATAATTATTATGTGCCTTACTTTGGCCCCATGCCCCTCCCCCCCAAGCAATTAATCTGGGAGGGTCAGTCCCCCCTGCCCCCCCCCATTTACATCAACCCTAATTATTCATTCGATACCTCAAAATATAACTTGTCTAATTTGCTGTATTTACACGCCGTGGCACTCGTGTATATACCAAGCCAGTGGACTCGTGATATTTCCCTGTATCAAATAAATAATATAAATATATATACATTATTTGTTGTGCTTTGAGACAATATTAGTGTATTCATTTATAGGCTAAATAAATTGTTGTAAGTTACAGTATACTTATTACTATGTTAAGCATGAGAATATTATTATTTTCTTTCAAACAAACAGCAAATCCAATGAAGTCATGCATGCACAATAGTTTAGAAACTTTTAGAATTATCCTAATTATTGATAATCGTAATAACCATGGTCTCTTGTAGTAAGTATACACTTGCTCTATATTCAACAAAAATCTTTGCATAATGTGGGCTTTAAATAATGAGTAGATTGTTTAGCTTCACATTACTGAATTCTATCCTGTTCGGTTTAGTCTTGGAGTAAAGAATTGTTTGCAGTCATAATAATTTACCGGTAATAATATGTCCTAGCCGGCTAGCTTATCGACTACACTTGAAACACCTGAGACAGAGTGAAAAAGTGACAATTCTTCTACATTAACTTTTTTCTAAAACTTCAATTACATAAGTGCTTCTGTTTTTTACATGCAGATCCAGTGGAAGTGTCTTTAAAAACGACATAAAATATGATCAATGTGAACTGCAACAGAAAAATAATCAGAAGAAAGAAGTTCAGGATGAAGGAGTAGTAATGAATGAGTGCCAAGCCTATGGAAGGGTACAAGTTAGAACTGATGTCATTCCTAGTACTTCACGGGATGTGATAGAAGTACCACGTGTTTATGAAGCTATATAATAGATTTTAATGAAGTACTGCACAAGCTTGTTTTATGGTGTAACAGATTATTTTGTAGTTGGCAGAATAGAAATAATAGTTGAATTTATTGATGATAGCTTACCAGCATAGTATTGTACAAACATTTATTAAAAAACATTCATTTAAACTACTATTCCGTACTCACAATGTACTTTCATACTTCGTATCATATAGGATAGTACACTTATAAAACATTTTACACATAATATTGTTGATGTATTTTAGAATATTTTTTAGAGTTAACAAATTTAACGAGAACAACCTTGATGTAAAGAAAATATTGTAATAATTACAGTGCATGGGGACACCAGGTTGCTGATACCGCCCCACTAAATGAAGTGTGTAGTTTGTTCTTCAGAAGCGCATATAATATATTACCAGTTATTTTTTCTTACTGAGACTAGGTAGCTGAATATAATTATCATTTCAGTTCATTAAGCTATACTGGAATATTATAATCTGTTGCAACTTAGCAGTCATTTAACAATAAGTAACACTACAACTTTAATAAGAGAATAAGGGATGCCAAGTTAGATAAGATCACCCCCACCTAAAATTTTGTTTGTACCCATTCGGCGACTTAAACAATGTTGTCATAAGTGAGGCCAACTTAGGATGTGAATCAGGCTAAGAAACAATCAATTCCTAGACCACAATATCACTTGAAATGATGACCTTATGAGTATTAATTAATAATTCATTAGTGAAGCCAGGTTGGTATGTCTGTAATAGTGTACTCATGATTATATCGGTCAAGAAAAGTAATGTGGACTTATATGTAACCAAGGACAATAACGATGGATAAAATAACTTGTGCTACTTTCATTCCTAATAATAATGCTAAAGATAGCACGTCAAGCGCCGTTGTGTGCCAGGATATTAGCTAGTCCTAAAAATACCTTGAAGTAATGAATCAAAATTACTGCATATAACAACACCAAAAAAAACAACAACAATAGTATTTACTACTACAACTATGTTCAGTACAAGGTAATAAGTGAAGTTAAAACAAGCAAAAGTGACTGAGAAGTTGTGAGATGATTTGTGACTGTGTAGACACAGGTCTACAGAGAGATACGGTGATTTGCCCCGGGTGTCCAACACTTGATCTGGCACCTCTAAGACACTGAATGGCAGATCTAAGTAAGAAGAATGCTAGCCTGCAGTGTAGCCAGGACGACATGGTGGTGCTGTAAGACTGTTCCCACTGAAGTTAAAGGCAAGATGCAATTCTTTTGTAGAAATGTGATGCTTGATGGGCCATTCCACCTGTGGCTGAAAGAACAAGAGAAGTGAAGTTAGCATGCTCAACTTCTCTGACTCGTAGGTCATTATGATCTTTTTTTCATCTTCTCATGAGCTAGCTAGCATTCCTGTATGATGGAGCATAGGGATTAAAAACTCTCACATCTACCCGTGTTTTCTCATGACATCCATCCCATAACTCATTTACTGCAATATCAAGTCGAGCATAATCTTCTTTGTTTGCTACTACTACTACTACTACTACTATTACTACTATTGTTAATACTACTACTACTACTACTACTGCTGCTGCTATTACTACGACTACTACTACTACACCTCCTACTTAATGATTCCAAGTTGTACTCTATAATATATCACTGCTGTAATTAACACTACAGCTATATACACTTGTACAAGTCATCAACTGAATTTATTGCTGAAAAACATCCCAATCCAGAGGAAATTCTGTCTAGAACAATACAAACTAGCTCACACATTTTCTGCAATGATGACAGCCTCACTCACTTTGTCTTGGTTGACATGTGTACTATATATGTGATATGCTTATTTGAGATTGCCTTAGCCAAGAAATGTGGCTTGGTTGTTTGGTACACATACTTACAGGAATTCTACTGTCATTTACAAGTTAACATTATTGCTACACGTTACACGCAAAACCTTTTACGGCTATTTGAAGTCTTACTGAACTCTATACAGCATTCCTGAAAGGGGTGGAGAATACAGCATTCCTGAAAGGGGTGGAGATTCTGGATATTCAGTCGATTGTGGTTGAATTGACAATTCGTTGAGATATATTATATTCAACGAAAACGTATAGCCTCTAGAAAGCATTAGGATACAGAATAGTCAAGGATTATGAAAATCAGTTATCAAGGTGTGTTTCTTACATTTTGCTGTCTTCTAGATAAAATTAAATAATCACATCGCAGAGGCGCAGGAATTTTGATTACTGGCATTAAACCTAGTAATAGCCAGCAGATCCAGTACAACGTTAAACGTTTTCTGTTTTTGTTTGTTTATTTTTACCTGAGTAGCTAGCTATTCAATTTTGTGTTGTAATCACCAATTTAGCTATATGGTGTTAAAAAAAAGAATATCAAAACCATAAATAAAGCTGATACTTGAACAAACACATTGTATGGCCTGACGCTTAATCAGAGCTAATCCCAGCCTGACTACATAGAAATTCTAGGATATAATCTCTATTTTTCTGAGCATGCTGAGATGTTATACACAACATTCTATAATAGATAAGGCATATAGCACTGGTACTCTACTCATGCGTGTAAAATCTACTTTTATGGACATGTAATTAGATTAATTTCTATGGCATGAATTTAATAATTAAATCCATACAAAGACTTCAGCTTTTCTCTGATTTACAGGCCAGCACATAGGAATAAGAAAGGACAAATAACTAATTCTTTTCACTAGAATGAATTCCTGACCACAAATTTCTACTTGACTCTACTGGTAGAATTAACGGAGGGAATTAGAAAACCCCGCCCAATTGGGGAATGTTGTTGTCCGTGTGGAAGAAAAATTCGACGCCCAATCGTTTCAGCTCCGTCCCGGAATACTATTTGTGGGGCGGCATTGTTGTAAAGAGTGGCGGCAATTGTTGTAAAGAGTGGCGGTACAGACTTCTTGTCGAGTACAAATAAGTGAAGGTTGAATAAGGTGTCTGCTTTACCGAGTGATTTATCGACATTTGTTGTGTTAGAGAGAGATTTAGCTTGTTGAATTTTGTAACTCATAACAGTATTAGACCACAGTTTGGTTGAGGATTATGAAGCTTAATTATCAAGGTAAGTTAGCTATAGGTTCTGTAATTTCTTAAAAGCTATAGATTAGATTAAATAAAGCAGGGCCAGAGTACATGGTCAGGCTGGTCAGACTAATGGCCTAACCACGTTTTTGAGATGACTTTACATATTCATTAACAAAAAAACAACTGACATGGAGGCATGTTTGAACACTTTGATCGCAATCAGTGACGAGAGAAAGTTAATTTGGACACTTTGAGAGAAGCACATAACTACTTGGAAGTGGGAAATCTATTGGCATATCTGAATATAAAGGCAGCACACATGACCACAGCATTTCTAGCCAGTCTTCCTCCAGCCCTGTACAATTTTTACACTGTATAATTGGACAGTGATTGTTATATTGAGATGGCACAAAATGAGACCTAATCAGCTGAAGGCATTTCCAATATAAAATTAGCCTGCCTGACTCTCTGCAGGAATTCTAGTGTTGTACCAAATACTTTTCTATTCAATGATTGTTACCTTATAAAGTTGTTTTAGTTGTGTCATGATCTACATGCTAAGTATGTCCAGAAATGATGTATGCTATTTATTGGACACCACTCTATTGTAATCTTTTGACCAAATTGTTATGTAAAATGATAAGGTGTGCACATTATTCGGGTTCAACCAAATAGGAGCTGGACTCTATTGACTTAGTTGTTGTTATTCATCTACCTATTATCACCGTTGTTCAGTGTATGTCCCTCACACTTCACCTACCTGGGGCCTAGTGCCTCTGGTAATGATCGTCATTTGTTGACGTATCTCCGCCCCTTTCTTACCCACTGTAGTTTTATGTCATAGCTACCCTTATATGTTGTAATCACCTATTACTCGATGTTCCTAACTTTCGCATGAATACCAGTTGCTGGCAGAAGCCTCTGTCAGGCTGTTAAATATAGTGCGCTAGTGCTGGACCTGGTCCTTCGAGATTTGAATTATTAGCTGGTTTCACACATCACACCATATTTTGGTGTGACTATTGTTGCAAGTGAGTCACACTTAATGTGGTGTGAACTGCACACCTTTTGGTGTACAGTGTAATTGTTTTTTTTATCAAGGTGTGGAGGCCAATAATATGAGTAATGTCTCATGAGATATAGCACACTGAAAACATTAAGGTATTCATTAATGGAATTTGACCAGTGGAAGGCGTGTTAGATATGCTAGAATGTATTTTAATGAATATATTTGAAACAAAGCTATTGACATTAAACTAGTCTATCATTGCAATCACAAGTGATGTAGTATTAGTACAACACTAAGAACTGCTAACAATGGAATTTGCTTAAAATTGTTGCTAAGAAGTAATTTCAAAATTGCTACTTTATTTTAAAATTTTCAATACTATAATATAGAAGTATTGAACATGCTATATTATAGCATGTTCAATACTTTGCATTATAATCTTTCAAAAGTCTAGTCCAATGGAATCAAACTATATGTAAAGTTACTTGAACTCCGACATTTGTATTGCTGACTAATTGTATAACAATTGTATGTATTTAGTGGCAATAGTTTGTGGAGTTTTTCTTGGAGTTCTAAATGGGTGTAAGTTACATAACAAATTTAGAAATACGAGTTTATTCTTAAATATACCTTTTGCAACAATGTAAATAATATATATTTTATTGTAATTGTTAATTTTTTTTAAATATTGATGTATTAGGCTTGATTAGACAAACTAAAATAATGTGATTATTTGAAAATGCCACAAAAATTCGACATTATGATGACATAAATAAATGAATGTATTAACAAAAAAAACAAAAATGGAATAATACACTATGAAGTATAAATCAATTTAAATTTGTTTGCATACATATATCTAGATTATGTTACCTATTTGTATTACTTTAAAAGCAATATAGTATACAGTACAAGTGATGTAATGTTGCTGAGTTGTCAACATTGTCAAAAATTAATTATTACTATTAGGTATCATATCTGCTTCTTCCTTACAAGTGGATATGGCAACTACTGACTTTGTACAGTCATGTATTAACACAAGTGTGACATTTGTCTGTACTGTACAAGCACAAGTATTTGTATGGACAGTTGGTTCTCTTCTTACTGGAAGTGATGGATTAGTGTCAGTAGGATCTGGTGGAATTCTCAATACAGAAACAATAAGAATGTTTACACTAACAGCTGAGGGTGCTAGTGCTCCTAATTTTAGAAGTACTCTTCAAGTAATAGCATCTCCAGAATTAAATGGCAGCATGGTGAGGTGTGCTGATAATCTTAATACAAACATCAATGAAGAAGTTTTATTGGCAAATCATAGTAAGTTCTTACACTAGAGATTATTTGCTTAAAGTCAACAAAATGTTTAACGGGAAATTCAAATGTTTTCTTAAAATCTGAATTACATCATGATTATTACAATGTATATTATAATCATAATTATAATTAATAATTATTATAATCACATAATTATTAAAAAAACTTCAAAAACAGATCAGATACAATAGCTAGATTATCACAAACAAAAGTAAATCACAGCCTTCAACTATTTTTGTGATAAATTGAAGTTGTTAATTGTCTTGTAGGCTTAATTGGGCCTATACACAAAATTTTAGACTGTAGGAAGTTACTAGAGTTACTAATAATTATAAACACTGCCTAGCTATTACAATAATAATCTTCCAACAGAACAGGCAATCTGTTAGCTATTTTAATGAGCATCAAATAGTTTGACCAATAAAAATGATACATGAAAATGCTGTGATCATAAGAGAAAATGCTAAACTAGCCAGAAACACTTAGTATCCCAAAATTAAGCATTTTGAGATCCAATCTGTGAAAAATTTTAAAACAAGCTGGTTTCAACTGATTTTGGTAGGTTTGGGTGTCCAGATTTACCAAAAAAAAGCTAGGTCAAAAAGGGGGCGGGGAAAACTTTTTAGAGTTCAAAAGGTCATCGACCTTGTCCAAAATCTTAACTTGGTACCAAACTGCTCAGATATTTGTACCATGATTATGGAGAGAAAAAAAATTGGATCATTATATCCAGTATTTCCCTTACCAATGCTGTTCCTATAGACTACATGCATGCTGTTTTGGAAGGAGTTACTAAATCTCTTTTTAATTCTTGGTTTGACACAAAGTATCACCA
>WLWI01003711.1_pt1 | contig 13081 bp, 5 predicted proteins | sample 6701501 | NCBI WGS metagenome assembly WLWI01 (sample SAMN12718690, study PRJNA515312) | sponge metagenome | isolation source: marine sponge | host: Mycale hentscheli | place: New Zealand: South Island, Marlborough, Capsize Point | collected 2014-11-01
TGCTTCGACTCACCCCAGTAGTCCCCGCCCACTGTGCATGCTCCGACTCACCCCAGTAGTCCCTGCTCACTGTGCATGCTCCGACTCACCCCAGTAGTCCCTGCTCACTGTGCATGCTTCGACTCACCCCAGTAGTCCCTGCTCACTGTGCATGCTTTGACTCACCCCAGTAGTCCCCGCCCACTGTGCATGCTTCGACTCACCCCAGTAGTCCCCGCCCACTGTGCATGCTTTGACTCACCCCAGTAGTCCCCGCCCACTGTGCATGCTTTGACTCACCCCAGTAGTCCCCGCCCACTGTGCATGCTTCGACTCACCCCAGTAGTCCCCGCCCACTGTGCATGTTTCGACTCACCCCAGTAGTCCCCGCCCACTCCACGGTTTAGGAATCAGGGAGAGTGTCTTAAGTCGATTCTCTCGTATCACTGCTACTCTCACTGGCTTCTGGAATACATCAATAACAATTTCACCAGTGAATTACTAACTCAGTACATAATATTCTAAGTGCAATAATAGAAATAGTATTGTAAGTTATGGCTGTCTTGTGAAAGATGAAGATACCAACAATAGCTTTGTATTGTATGTACTATTAAGAGAGCTCAGTGCAATATAAAGAAAGTAATTCATGTTGGCTTCGAACATTATAAAAGTTGACACTCAATACAGTTGAGTTCCCAGTGTGATGGTAATGTGTATTTTAAATAGTATTAGGGGAATATGCCCATTGTCAACATCGTGTTAGTGCTAGCTTACATTAAACACCATGCTGGACATAAATGATACTTGAGTTTCCTTTGGCTAGAGGAGATACAACTTGATGCACCACTGGATTATCTACAAGTAAACAGGATCTAGAATATGAGTTTGGGGTGGGGTTGTTGTTGTTGTTAGTATTACTACTTACCGAGTCTCAGGTGGCTGGTTAATTAAATTCAAACTAATCAAGCATAGCACCAGTAGTCACCAGGTCATGGGACTTGTAGGTACATGCAAAAAAAGTATGTCCTGACAAGGTGAACTCCCATGGGATAGTTCCTCTACCCTTGACATCAAATGCTTCCATGCTTGCTTGTTTGTAACTAATTATCAAGTTAAATTACCAGGGGAAGTTGTATTTCACAAGCGTAGTTTTTTTTAATAGTAAGGAGGAGGTTGATTACATTTACTCGACATTTCTAAACAAGATTACCCTTTACCACATCCAACAGAAGCCCTGCACCCGTGAAAGTGGCTGGACTTTCCCTATCAATAATTAATTTAATAGTGCTCATACCCTTAGGACTCACCAGCCACACTACTTGAACATCACACATAACTCTAGCTACTCCCACTATGTTCCTGGAAGTCAGCACGACAGCCAGTCAGCCACCTGCTCTGTCTGCCTGCTTCCATGGTGGACATTTCCACATTCCAGAAAACACTTATAATGGAACTGGACTGTATAACTTGAACGAATCGGTAGACCCACTTGATTAATTTAATGACACAGTAATTGCTGGCAATTCTTCTTCTACTATTGGTATGGAAATGGTATGTCTGAATCCAATTGCAGATAATTAAATATACACTTGCAAATATCCCAAAAAGCTTACTGGGGATAAGACGGAAAGGGGAAGGGAAAAAAAAAAGAAAAAGAAAAAAGGGAGAACTAGTTAGGAAGGTATGTTGTCATCTTCACACTCACCCCCTGGCTGTGTTGCACCACCCGTGCCACATCTTGCAGACTGGAGAAGGTAGACTTGTGCACTGAACCAAACTCTGTCAAAATGTCTCCTTCAAGCAAACCCTAGAGACAGAGGGGAAAAAACAAAACAAAACAAAAACAAAAAACAAGAGGCAATAATAAAAGAATTAAGTGACGAGTTTTACATCAGTCAGGAATACACTGAAGTGCTATAGAATTAGAACAAAAAAACAAAAAACAAAAAAAAGCAAATCAATTTTCTTTTGTGGTTTGATACTAATGTCTAGATGCTGCTGGTATCGCTCACTTAAAAATGATATATGCACACAAGATTAGAAAATTAATTTGTTCATTGTAAATAGAAAAAATAGTGGACAGAAAAAAAAAAAAGATGATTGATGATTGTTTGGTGGGCTATTAACTCTCCAAAAGGCTCCCTAAGCCAGCGACCAGATTGCCGCTCCCTAAGCAACGAGTCAGATTGCTTGAGAACAGACTTCAGTCCAGGAGGACCTTCCTACATCCTGATGATTGGAACCAGACAATAACACGTCAAGTTGTTAAGTCTTTGCCACCCGTACATAAACCAATTACCCACTAATGCCATCAGCGGCAAGAACACAACACACACACGACGTCGCTTTTGAAAATCATTTCACTGCTCTCTTCACGCACTCACACACCTCCTGGTACACGACCTTCATTGGAGCCGGCTACGGTCACCTGCTGGTTTATTGTTACTAGCTGGGAGAATTGCTTGTATGTGTAGACTAGACGTCCACTTTATTACAGCACACACATAGACCTCTCACTGCAATCAGTGCAGCACAGTCTTTTGAGTATTCCACAGATAGTGAGAGTTGAATATGCTTCTAAGTTGTGCTACCCAACCCTTTCCCGTTCTTTCTTCTTCTTTTTTTTTTTTTTAATGCTATAATTAATTTTCTCTCTTAAATGCCAGACTTGATATTACATATATTTAAAATGACATTCACCAGGTGAAATGGGATTTTTGTGACCCACTTCCTTATTAATTTCATTTCATTGCTCTACTAATCAATCATTCACAGTACAGTGTCAGGCCACAGCATTGAGACATGCCCACACATACTTTGATCCTGCAGGAATATTATTTAGCAATACAATGTGTTTACAATAATAGCAAATTTTCTCATTCAAACAGCTCAATTAAAACTTTGGTTAAGTTTTAATTAACTTAATGTTAGACAGAGAAAATTATAATTATTTCAGCCGAGAAGAATGACTAAATCATCATTAATGTGTTTATAGTTCAGATATGAATTATATCAGGAAAGGGTAAAAGAAAAACCCCATCTCTACTCCTCTCCCAGCTGGGATCATCATGTATGAAGTAAAATATTCCATCTACGTAATAACAAGCGAGGCTGTTTTTATTGTAACAAGCAAGGTAGTTTTAATTGCATATTTGCTGAGGTGCATATGATTGCAACAGCTTTAAGAGGAATTAAAGAATCAGAACTTTGTGGATGCATGGCGCCCCAGTATTGCACCAGCAGAAATCTGCTGACCATTTACCGCAGAGTGACAGTAATAAAAAAAGAAAGAAAAAAAAAAGACAATTAAATTCTGTTGCAATGAAGGGTCACAATTTAGTCACCTATTGAGTACTTAGAAATCCAAATTATGGTCTACACTACACTATCAATGGCTTCTCAAGGTGATATAAAATATTTCCCGAACTAACCAATTTTTAGCTAATTGATTGCTGGTCTAAACATTTTAGCAATAATAAGTGTTAGGAAATGATTTCATATTGGAGACATGATTAGTCTTCTATCTGAATAGGAAAGAAAAAAAAAAACCTTACGAACCTCACCAATGGGCTTCATTCAGGTGAGTAAGAAAGGCAAGGGCTTCCTACCCGATGCTACACGTGTCTAGAACTTGTGCTGGAGTTCAGATTAAAATTTTTCTTCAAATATATCACCATGTGATAAAATTAACATATCCTTTTTCCTTCTATTATGACCTATGAAGCAGCGTAGCCTATAATCTAATTTATTACTACCAAATGAAGCTATGACAAGTAGGCTTTACCAGGAGCTTGAGAAAACATGATGAGGTCTCCCGGCAAAGAATCTTATAACAACCTCATCTTTACCTATTTGAAAGGGAGAGAGAGAGCTTCAGTAGTTGGTATGCCCAAATATGGATTTCCAGATATAACACGTATAACAAGGACAGGAAGATTTATAATTAAAAAAATTATGCTTAACAAATTAACGGCAATTAGGAGTTAAGGTCAGAAGTCCTTTTTAGTTGTCAATAATTTAGCACACCATTTAGCAGTTGTGTGATAGAACATCTGTCCACATGCCCAGGACCTGCTAATAGGTGGCCAAGGTATTGGTTCCTGGGATTGCTACACTCAGCACTAGTGAGATGACACTGGTTGCTTACTGACTCATGCACGCACGGATATGCTAAAGAAAAGATGAAAGCCCAAATCCACCAGGAGAAAATGGCCAAACAATCAACAGCAGCCATACAAGAGCGACAGCCGTTCACACCTCCTGCCTAATAAAGTGTTAATGTCAACATTCAATTAATCGCAGCCTGCCACCAGGGCTGCCGAGTTGTGTGGCAACAGAAGAAAGTATATACTGTTGCATTGATCTGAAGCAAACCAATTGTTTTCAATTACGCATTCTCCATGGGTTATTATACAATAGTTGCTGCGGTAAAAGCCATGGATGATTAATGCTATTCCCCAGTAAAATTTTCACTGGTGTTATGTATTTCCCCTTGTACTGTGGTACGTTCAAACTGCCCAATCAGATTACTCCATTCACGGTGAATATATTTCACACCTACCTCCTATGAGGTGAATAAGTTAACCGTCCAATCAAAATTAGTTTTTGTGTGTTTGTATAGCCTAGAGCCCTGGTACAAGTCAGTTGCACTCCTCCGTGTTCGGTCGGTCGGTTTACACTATCCTTGAGCCTTCAGCCCTTGGTTATGTAAATCTTGTACCAACCTCCACGTTGTGGTGTAACCTATACTTGCTGTGTGCACTTGTACTGGGAGAGTTATCAGCGATATTACGCAAACGTTTCGCAATGGTAAAAAAATATCGTTAAACCATGACAATTCTCAGAATTATTGCTAGATAACTGCTCTCTCTCTCTCTCACTCAGGCTTCACCCGTGTGATCGGATGCACGGTAGCAATAATTCCACAAATGCATGGCTCCAACTGTTACACATGTACAGTATATAATTCACTTCATGGTAACAAGTTCATGGCAAACAACTAGTACCAAATAAGTGGAATTGAACACCATAGCTGCCTCCTTAGCAGAAAGAATACCTTCATGTTCAAATTCACCTAACTCTAATTTAATCCAGATAATTATTTAAGTCCAATTCCAACCATAGGTGACACATATGCTCACCAAGAACCTCCCTGCATGCATGTATGTGCATGCATGTACGTAGAAGTAATTTTATGGGTATACTAACAGCACTCAGGCGCTAGCAGAACTTCCATGGTAACGATATGCAAGTTAGATCAAATTTCCCTCTCGGAAATATCACTACACACAAAACTGGAACAGAAGAATCACCATTTAGTGTAGCAATTGGCACTGAACTAAAAACTGAGGAAGCATTTTTGAATATTTTATAGACCAGCAATGTCTCTATCTTACTCAACAGACAATACACACTCAGGAGGGAGGAAGAGCTAGACGAGCGAAAGGGAGCGAGGGATTAGTGAAAGAAATAGAGAGGACATGTGAACTTACAGCAGCCGCAGCTGGAGACCCACTGGAGACTAAGGTCACATGAGCAAACCCTAACTCCCTCTGCATTTCGTGAGTGGGCGAAGAGAGTGTGTCTTCAGATTGAGAACTCTGTGAACCTTGCCTCTGCTCTCTGGCAGATTGGTGGAGCTGATGAAGCTTCTTTTCTATTTTGGCCATCACTTTCTTGTGGTCATTCTGAAGACCTAAGCCATTTGCATGAAGCAAATAAAATACAAAATTTTCAATAGCAGTTTCTTAATAATAATTGATAAAGTAAATATTACCAGGGTTTCATACAGGATTTTTTTTCTGGGGGGGGGGGGGGCACACACACACGTTTGATCGACCACACCCACTTTTGTTGAAACCACACCCATTTGATTAAAAATTGTCTCAGGTCTAGAATTAGTGACATCATGGAAGACTAATGCGTATTACAGTTGAAGGACCTCAATTAACTGAAGTGAACTTTCATCAAATACAAACAACAAATCACAGAATACCATTATAAATCATAACCACAGAGTACCATTACGTAGTAAATATTATTAATTTATTTTATGAAATTCTGGGGGAGGGGGGGATCCCAGGGCACTCCTACCTCTGTATGAAATCCTGATTACAAAACAAGACACAAACTACGCAATCACATGATAATGGTATATATTGTTTGCTTTCAAATTTCTTGCATTGTAGAAATATACCGCACAAATTCATTTTTAACTACTACGTTAATCACCTGATACGTTTTAAAGATTATTATGTTCATTTATTGTAGAAAATAGTTGAGGAAAGTTCTTTAAAAAAATTTAAACTTATAAATTTCCCTAGACTGTCACACTGACACAAAAGATGTACACATTAGATCAAGCAAGTCTGACACTCTGTGCACTTCAACTTTTGACATCAAGATGAGTAAAAAACTCCCTCTGACAATGACCTGTGCCAGGGTCTGAACTAGATCATATTCACAGACCCACCAGCTGAGATATGTCTACTGAATAATCATGCAGTGGCCAGGGAGTAGATAGACACCTCCAACGAAGAAGAAACATGGCTAGCCACAATCACCTGGGATGCCCACGCTAGTTGGCTGGGCTGCCCCTACCTAGCTCTCCCACCATGCTACATATACTGATCTGTGATGGTGCACAGCATTGCAATGGCTGCTATCAAATTGCTTGGTTCGCAGTCTCAGTTCAATCACAGGCAACACCCGGTCTATACACTACTGCTATGACTTCAACAAAATTTAAAATTTAACACTTATGTTGTTGGCGGAGATCCATTTCCAAAGCATCCATCCCAAAATGTACCGACGTATACCTTTTATATTCTTTCATGTGTAAGCATTGGATTCTTGTTAAGGGATGTGGTATTAAAAACAACAACAACAATAGCAGGGTATTTGTTAGAACCCAACTAGAGAGAGATCTGTCAACTTTTGGAAATGTCAGGGGGTGTTTCATTTCTATGAAATTAATGAAAATTTAGTAGCAAATGTCAGTATGAAGGTTATAATAATTTTGGAGGGGGAGGGGACCCATTGCTTATGGCATAGTGCCCCTCTAAAAAAAGCCAAATAAATCACTATAGCAATTAAGTCTATTTTCTTTACAGGTACTGACAAAGGTGAAATAAGTAGAGTTTCATTAGACTGCTGGACATCCTTTTCTAATAAAAAAAATATATGCACAAATGTACACCATTGGGCACTTACATATAATTCTATTCCTTGCCACTCTCACTGAGTAAATGTCTATGTCACTTCTGGGAAATCCCTCTCTGTCCACCAATGGTCCGTGCATACCAACACTCTGTTGCTAGATTTAAAAAAATGAAATGAATGCACTATAGCCCAAACCAGCCCATTTGACTTACACTTTCGAGAAGCTCAGTAAATTCTTTTATTTCCATCTCTATGGAGTCTTTCTTCTCCATAAGTTCCATGGCAGTCAGACCTTCTAGGGTTGACTGGAAATCTTCTTCACTCTCCTCAGTGTCCATTTCTTTTGTTGCTACGTTTGGTAAAGGGTTTAACCTTTAACCTTTGAGTTACCTTGGCGATGCCATCTCGAGGTGGTATAGCTGGGAAACGGTGGGGCCATTTGTATGCTGTATGTAGTCTGCTAGGAATATTCTGCCTGGCTAGTGGTGGTATCTATATTCTGGGTCGATTTCTCTCCTATAAAATTACTGGAGGGTAAGCTCACGTTTGAGGTATAATTTATTTTAGTCCATACAACACCTTACTCAAATTTAGAGTAACAAATGTTTTAATACTGGAAAATATAAATTTACATGCTTAGTTGAGGTCCAAACTGAATGCAATCATGTGACTATTGCAGACTTGTGTCGCAGTTCGGAAGTATTTTAGTACTTGGAGAATTCTAAATTACTGCATGTGAGAAGATACAAATATTTTGTTCGAAATGGACTGTTTAGCAGCCCATATAGAATTACGCCATTTCTATTGTTACCTTGGGAAGCCAACAATGGTACTATCACTCTGCAGGCACTTCAGTGTTTCCATTTTAGTTCATTCTATTGCATCATTGCGAGCATTTATGCTCTTTTGTAGCATATCTCGAGTGTTGGCATCAAAACATAGTTGTTATGTTTGGTTGAAATATTTAAATATGGGAATGGTATTTCTTATTACGCTTTAATTTCTTTGGCTCTATAGAATGTTAAGTTTTTGTGTTAATTGAAAAGAGTGGTATCACTAAATTAATTTATCAGCTGATGATTGAATATCTCTATTTATAAAGACCTTTTTATATTGGCCTATAATACTTTTTTGGTTTTAATTTTGACATGGCAATCAATACATATAATAATGGTCTATCATCGACCATCAAGTGGGATGGAGTTGTGAGCTACAGTCTTAATTGGTAAATGTTTGAGTATAGGAAACTACATATTATAAAAATGTTTGGCAGGAACAGTTGATGTAATGGTTTACAACTGACTTGATGTTGGCTTGTATTTTGAAACCATAAGAGGGTCATGTAGACATCAATTCATGTATACACACACATACATACATACACAAGTACCACTTTCTAAACATATCATGTGTATTTCATTTTCCTCTTTCCTAAACAGCCTGCAAAGAAAGAAAAATTCAACACCATTGTTTTGAAAATCCAGATCCTGGTCTATCCACTTTCTATTCAGTTATTCTGACTGTGACAATGTTTGCTATTGAGCAAGGAAAGCACCACTGATAAGTCCCTAGTTTTCAATATGGCCTAAGAGTGACCAATGTGGCACTTTGCTTTAGTAGCAGACATTCTTGCAGTTTTTTGTTTTCCATTTGTGGAGGCATTGAATAGTGTATATTGTGTATTATATTGTGGGTGAACAAAAGGAACCAATGAATTCGGGAGATTAACAGATTCGATGGATTACTAATTTTGTAATTCATCATGGGGGAGTTCATTGTATAGCCATGTGTTGACTTATTTATTTGCGTTTAGTATATACGTGACAGTTTATATATTTTCAGATTAGTAGCTGTAGGGGCAAATTATAGTTCTTGTTGCTTCTCTTAGCAACCTTCCTATAGATGAAGTAGGTAGTAAGGATGCTTTTAATTGATACCCCAGGATGGCTATTTTTGTATCCAATGTCACAGTCAAGTAACAATACGTATGTAGGTCTTCTGACCTTTTTTTAAGTTGAGGAGTTTATTTGTTGATATATGGTGATGTTTGTCCACTGGTGTTTATTTTGAAATTCTATACGACATAAGGTTTAGCCCAACGAGTATGTGATTACTTTTTAAGGTTTCGCTGTACTAAACGTTTCCTATTTTCATCTCCTTATTTGTGAGGCATCTTCCCCTATCATTACATGGTTTTTGTTTGGCTGATGAGTAATAATCTAATACTCTGGACTGACCTGCACTATACTCACTTAATACTTAAGAGTTCAAAAGAGAGGCTATCTCGACCTTTAAAAACTACAAAACTTTCCAACCATACTCCTGAAATATTTCTTATACATATAGTACTTGCTAAGTACTGTAATGGTGCAATTATAACTAATTATAAAGTTTAGGGTTCATAGTTTAGGCAAGTGTGCTCTCAACACAATTTTAGCACAACATTAGCTTATACATTAGTTACAAGATTTTATACACAATTAGTATTATTTTATGAAAAAAGAGTAATTATCTTTTTATATAGTAGTTTTTATTACTTTTAGAGTGGATGGAGAAAGAGGATTGTATTTCCCGTCAACCTTGGAGGAGCTGAAAGATGTAGCTGGGAAGCTGCAGAAGTTCAAGGAGGAGAACTGGTACAGTGTACTGGGTTTCTTCATTGTGGCATACTTGTACAAACAGACCTTTGCGATCCCTGGGTCCTTCTTTCTAGTAAGATGGTGTCATAGAGAATAATGGGTGGATTAAGATCGTAATTAATCAGCATTAGATTGATGGTGTTTAAAAAGGCCTGTGTGATGGTTTGTGTTTTATGCAAATGTAAAATAGGGTAGGAAAGTTTTTATTTTGTAATATTATTTGCCTATTCTTTTTTTATACCCCACTTTTTTATTCTTTTTTTATACCCCACTTTTTTATTCTTTTTTTATACCCCACTTTTTTATTCTTTTTCTTTCTCTCTTTTTATCATTTTTTGGTACTCATTTATAACCTCTTTTTCCACGATTTGATTTTTTCTTTTAGGCCATTTCTCACTTTATCTTCTTCATTCTTTCCTTGCTTTTTGATCTTTTCTTTCAATTTTCTTCTTTCCTCATCCTATTCATCATCCTATTCATTGAGAAGGGATGAAGTATCATAATATTTCCTGGTGCAATATACCAATTTCAAGTATGTCCCAACAGTAACTGTAAAACCCATTACAAAAAAATCACCCTACAATTTTTTTTACATATTTTCGTCCAGTAAAAAATATATGTACTATTGCGAGTGGAGTTTTTATAGATAAAAATTAAGTACATGAAATGTAGGTTACAAGTAGCACCTATTAGGAATTGAATGCAACAAAAAATAATGAATTAACAATTAAAGTATAGCTTGTGAAAGATTCACAATTTCTGTCTGTTTTTTTTGTTTGTTTTTGGAAACAAATACGTAAATATATTTTTAGTTATCCAGTTTCCCTTCTTTTGGTACAAAGTGGTGGTGCACTGAGAGCATACTAGAAACTATCAATGTGTTGCTGAGGTTACATACATGGGCACAAATCACTGATTGTCTTACCAGAATACATACTGTGCTGAACTGGGCCACGCAGCTGTGTCGTGGGTGCTTTACCCATTGGCTCAGGACTGGTATGCATGCGGTGCAGCCAGACTTGCTTCAAGGACCGAGCACAGAGCCCATACACAAGGGATTGTGGTGGAGCTGGAGGGACTTATTGTGTGGGTGAGTGTTTGGTGTGGTTAGTGAGCCTACAGTATGTGTGGCATTCGACTCTGAACAAATAAACAACTCCATGCTGGACACTTGATGATGCATAAACCTTGTATATGGGTGGCCTGGGATTTTTTTAAATGTGAGATTACGTAAGCAAGAGATGCTATGGTGCTATTTTTTAGTGTTTCCGTTAAAATTGGAAGGAGGGGAGGTATTGGGGTACGTTTGTGGACAATTTGCTATTTTAAAAAGGTGTTTGTTTATTGGAAAACTCCTTGATCAATTTCTGGATGATTAAATAATTCCCTGTGTAATTCACATTTTGTACTGTGATTTCTAGATACATTGACAATTTGAACAACTGGGGTTTCTAGTGATAAATGTGGTTTCTGGGGGGGCCAGAATGTATTCTATTCTGGTGTCCTAAAAAAAGGACTAAAATTGGTAGTGACCAGTAATCAATTTTTCTGGCCATAGTATTAGATTTATCTCGGTGTGTCACTCATTGTGGTGTCTTATGTTGTTGTGGGGTCAATAGATACTGGTTGTAACCAAAGGTAAATTGGTGGGTATGCTTTTGTCTTGCACAAAATGAGATTTGTTGTGCTCAGTATTGCAAGTTCTCATCATAGATCAGGAGAACGAAAGTATAACAATTATCACCTCATAGCACACTACATGGTAGTCTCCACTCAGGCAACATGGTTACTCTGTAGTTATTTATAGAGTTGTTTTAAGCTAAATTTATTTGCTTTGGGTTTTAATGAATATCATTTACCATACACAAACTTATTATCTAATCTCAGACCTTTATAAGTCATTATGAAGGAGAGCACTCAACTAAGAATGACGTAACAAGACTCGCATAGTTGGATTAGCTTATTAAACACTTTGTTGTATAGAGGAAGTTTTTTTGGTGATAGGCTGTAAAAATCTAAAACTTTGGACTGAGCTTGATCCAGTTCTAAAGAAACAAACTTCACTTTGAATGTTTGTTACCCTCAACCGTAGTATGAGGCCTCTTAATTGTGGTTTGGCCTAAGAACCATGGACAAATTTCCCCCTTTCTTTTTGCTATCCCATTACTTCGGGTCAATAGTTAGTAACGTTAATTATTTTTTTGTTTTGAAGTAGTTTGGTTACGGAGTGTTAAGTGTTTTTCTGGAAGAGTACATAGAAGAAGTTGGGTGGGGTCCCTTCCTGGCTTGGCTCAGAGAGTTGCTGGTGTGAATACCTTCACGTTGTGTAGGAAGTGCTGTTTCTAACAGATACTTTAACACTTGCCTCTTCTCCTGCTTTCCTTCCTATTGGTGGCTCAAGCTGGGGTGTCCAAAGTGTACAACATGCTGCCATATTTGGAGGTGTCAAGAGTGGATGATAATTAATGAGCATAAGTGGATTAGCAGAGCTGCGGGTAAAAACCAAGGGACAGGCAGAGGTTGTGGAGTGGAATGGATGGAATTCTGATCCCCTGTGTGGCCCAGATGACGCTGTGTGCATAGGAACTACAGGGGGTTTGCTAGGAGCGGTTCGTAGGAGGGATGTTTGTTTGCTTGTTTGCACGATCGTGCCAAAGAATGCTTCCCTTCGTTCTTGTTATTGGATCAGAAAGGGAACTTTTCTTCTGTACTTATGTACTTGTATTATATTATATGTATGTGTGTGTGTGTGTGTCCGTGTGGGGTTGAAGTGGGAGGTCCCACGGAGTATCCTGAGACATGTAGTACTATGCTTGAGCCTGTGGAATCCCCCTTGGGTTGCTGTTGTTCTGTTCAACGCGTGCTATTATTCCAGTCTATTGTTTTGAGCTCACGTCTCACGCTGGAGTTATGACAAGTTTAACCTCTCTACGATTCCCAAGTTGTAACAGGTGTTGGGTGGACAGGCGAAGGGAGGGGCGGTGGCATATTTGGTGCCTGTTTGTACGCTGGGTGGTGTGCAATAATAGGAAGTGGTGTCTCTTAGTTATGTGTAGGTGCATACAGTGTTAATTGGTAATTTGCTTGATTGTAATTATTACATTTTTTTTTGTTTTCTCCCAGCTTGAAGCAATTAACCCCCCACCCCCTCCCCGCCCCCAACCTTATTAAAAACAACAACAACAACAAAAAAAACTATGGGAAAGGGAGGGCATTATAGTGTTGTTTTTTTGTGTGTGTGTTTATGTTGTTGAGGTTTTATTTAATCATAGACATGGATTACATGTAAAAAGAAGGAAGAA